>Ga0115854_10021_pt1 | contig 31188 bp, 38 predicted proteins | sample InSIn2SAF170_FD_83868 | JGI IMG/M metagenome (GOLD analysis project Ga0115854, IMG submission 83868)
TGGCATGTTTTGGGGCTCAAAGCCTAAGTTTTGACCTGATATTTTTGTAAAGACTCTACAAATTGCAGGCGCAGCATTTGAAATGGATGATAGAGTCATAAGGTCATCCACCCTAGCACTTGGCTGTAAAACTAACCCCAACGAGGCCCATAAACTTTTGGTGTTACATGTCCTCCGGTTAAGGTTCTAGTTGTTTAGGGTTTTCTCTTATGATTTAATAATAAAAAGGCCCTTGAACCTTATTATAACTAAGTTCATAGGCATGTAGCTGCCGCATCAATTTAAAGGCATGTAGCCGTCACATTAGTTCAAAGGCCTGTAGCCGCCACATCAGCCAAGCTCATCGTATTTCCATTCTATTTGTAAGCATATTTTAGTATTTGATATTAATGAAATGAAGCGTTATCTTGGCTTTTTGGGGCCTGACCCAGGTTCAGAGGTGATTTAGCCAAAGAAATCCCAGCACTACTAGCCCTTTCAGCAACATTCTGCCGAGTGCAGACTGAGGTCTCACCCGATGTAATATGGGAGGGTGCTAGAACCAAGTTTCCACACCCTAGAGATGTTTGATGAGTTCAAGTGGCATGTGGTTTGACCTTGCATGCACATCACTATGTGCACTTTCATGTACCTCGCAGCCCGAGATACTGCCTTCGCGTAGCCCTACTCGGGGTCCGAGCGCTGTTATTACCCAAGTCCTTACTAGTATTTCAATTTTAGCTTATTATTTAGGTGTTTGTCAGATATACTTAAAAATATAAATCATCCATACAAGTGCGCGCAATAAATAAAAAATATATTTGCAAAGTATAATGAACATATATTAACCCATGTATAGATACATAGGATTATGGAAAAACTTCTCTTTATTAATTTCTTCTTCTATTACAGACTCGACTCTATCCTGCGCACTCAGCTGTAGGGGTCTACACACTCAACTATGTACTACTATACCTCTGTTCACTCAGCTATAGAGCCTTCTCCTACTCTACGACCCAAGACACACTTTGCACTTCAACTTAGTTACTTAGACTTTTTATGCTCATCCTCTATTCTATCTCCTCTATCTACATAGAGCTTCACTATATTTATACAATCCGATGGTCCAAAGATGATGGGTAGGTTGACATTACATTACAAGACTAGGGTGGATGACCTTATGACTCTATCATCCATTTCAAATGCTGCGCCTGCAATTTGTAGAGTCTTTACAAAAATATCAGGTCAAAACTTAGGCTTTGAGCCCCAAAACATGCCTTGGGGGGATTCCATTCCCAACAAGCCCCCAACACAAACATCCTGATTCGCCCTCGAGTCATTTGTTCAAAGCAGAGTCCCTCCAACTGTTCTCGAACTATACTAAGGTCTACAACACATTGAGCTGCTGCTTGTTGTATCTATTGCATCTGTTGTTCTAAGAACTCTATGTCTGAACTATTTCCATACATCTGTACTAGTATCTATTGCATATGTTTATAGTCCCGTGCCTTTGTCTGGCTCCTTGGAGCACGAAGACTGTGCTTCTACCGGCTAGTCAGATAGCTGGCCCACCCATGTAGGGCTTCAAGTGGCTACCATCACTTTTCCTAGGAGGGTTTCTCCATTTAGTTTGACTAGCTAGACCACACCTCCATCTGTGACCTTCTTAACCATGTATGGTCCCAGCTAATGTATTTTGAATTTTCCTGGAAAATTTTCAAACTTACTATCGTACAACAACACTAAGTCATTTACCTTGAATGTGCGCTACTTAATATTATGATCGTGCCAGGCCTTTTCTCACTGCTTTTGTACTTGCTGATGAAAACTAGCCAAGAGCCATTCCTCCTCCAGTTCTTCCAATTGCGTGAGCCTTTCCTCCAGAGCTTCATGGTCCATCATCCTTATGAGCGATGCTATGCGAAGACTAGGTATGATATATTCCATCGACATGACATCTTCCACGCCAAAAACTAACCAAAAACGTGTTTGTCCCGTCAGTTTCTTGCACGTTGTTCTATAAACCCATAGCACTGCAACTACCAGGTCCCAATTGCTTCGTTGCACATTGCACACTTTGGTCATCACAATCTCCAGTATCTTGTTGAATGCTTCTATCATTCCATTGACTTGTGGGTGATATGGTGTACCTTTCTAATGATACATTTGGAACTCTTCTGTAAGCGTGTTGATGGTGTCGTTCAAGAAATGTGTTCCATGACCACTCATTAAGATCCTCAGATAGCCAAATCGGGTTAACATCTTTTCAAACAAAAACTTTGCAGTTGTGGTGGTCATGCAGTCTTTGACCGACTATGCTTCTACCCATTGTGTCAGGTACTCCTCCGTAGTGATGATGTAGCATGCACCCATATTTCCTTGAGGTTTGATAGGTCCCACAAAGTCAAAATACCATTTCTCAAATGAATGCAGTGCCATTTGTGGATTCAACGGCATCTCGTCCCTCTCCGATGGTTTTCCGGTCTTTTGACATATATCGCAGGCCTTACAGTGTGCTTTTGAATCCTGGTGAAGGGTTGGCCACCACAATCCTCTACGAAGAATCTTTTGTGTGGTTTATCGTCCTGCATAGTGCCCTCTTGCAGTGCCCCCATGTGCTTCTGCGAGGATCTGACTTCGTTTAAATTCAGGTATGCACCTTTGCAATATCTCATAATTTCCCATTTTGTATAGGTGCCCCGCAATGACAAAAAAAACCACTATGCGCACCACCAATTCTTTCTTCTATTGGATGGAGTACTCCTTCTATGCAGTCCCTATTGTCAGAAAGTGGATTATATCTTTGAAGTGCCTATCCACGACATGCACAGCAAAGAGTTGTGCATCCAACAATCCTTCCTCCAAACTATTAGGTTCCTCACCTGTCTCAATACGTAACAAGTGATGCGGTCCTGCGTTCAGGCATCCAGGTTTTAGCACAACCTCAAAGTCATATTCTTGGAACAATAAGAGCCACCTACAGATGCACCCCCCCAACACAAGCTTATTGACCAAGCACTTTAGTGCAGAATGATCCATATACATCTTGAAATGTCCTCCAAGCAAATAGTGCTAGTATTTTTGGAGTGCATATGCCATTGCCAATCCCTCGCACTCGGTTGTGGAATAGTTCTTCTCGGCTTTAGACAATCTACAACTTGCAAATGCAATAGGGTGATCCAAGCCTTCTTCTCCCTCTTGTGTGAGTACTACCCATAACGCGGTACACGACACATCAACATGGACATGAAACTCCACATCCCATTTTGGGAAGACCAGGATTGGAGCATAGGCCAATTTCCCTTTTAGGACATGCAAGCTCTTCATGCAATCATCATTCCAACAAAACGTGACATCCTTTTTAAATAGTTTCTCCATTGGCATGGTGATTTGGGCATAGCTTTTGATGAAATTCTTGTAGTACCATGTGTGTCCTAAGGTGGCCACCATTGTTTAACACTTTGCGGTGCTTCCAAATCTAGAATCACTGCAATCTTCATGGGGTGCACCATCAGTCCCTATTTGCAGACTACATGTCCCAAAAGGTTCCCAAAGGGAATGAGGAATGTGAACTTCTTAAGGTTCAACGCAATCTGGTGTCGCAACAAGTATCTAGCATCAAGCGCAAGCTTGCTACATGGTTCTTCACTAATCCAAAGACAACTAAATCATCTAGGTTAACCTCCAGGAACTTGTGTATGTATTCTTTGAATGCGACAACAATGATGAGCAAAAAAATGGTTGGCACATTCTTCAACACAAATGGCATAATAGTGTATTGAAAGCAGCCCCATTCTGTTAAGAAGGTCATCTTGCTCCTATCTTCTTGCACGATTTTGATGTGGTGGTACCCAGAGAACCCATCCGTGATAGAGTATGCTTCTTGTCCGCCAACATTTTCCAATACTTCATCTGTGAACGGTGTCGAGAATGGGTTGTGTACATACATTTCATTCAACTTTCTGAGGTCCACGCATATTATGATCTCACCCTTTTTCTTTTTCTCATATACTACCATAGGGCTCACCTAGTTGGATTCTTCCACCAGTTCAATAATTCTAGCTGTGAGCATTTTGTCTAGTTCTATGTGGACCTTTTCCTTATACTTTGGATTCAAGTGGTAAGGCCTCTGCTTGACCGGCTTTGCATCAGGTTTTAGGGTGATCTTCATCATCCCTAAGTCCCCAACGATCGCTTTTAAGTCTATAATCTTGGTCGAGAATAAGTCTCGGTACTCACGGAGTAACTCAATATCCTTATCCACCGTAGCGTCATCCCAATAATCACCGAGTGTTGCATACTTTGGTTCAACCTCCATCCCAATGTTTACCTGCTTTGTTCTTAGTGCTACAGTGATGTCAGGATCTTCAATCAATGGTCCTCATACCTCACGACAGCCTTTAGTTTATGGAAAGTTAATTTTCCACGGATCCTCATCATCCTCCTCAATATTTATATTGTAACACTCCAATGCGTAGCTCAACTGGGGCGCCCATTTCGGCTGACGCACTTCCACTGGCTCCTGGGGTACATTGAAGATAGTTTCTTTTACTACTTGTAGCACATCATCAACAGTATCCCAACAATGATCTTCAACCGTGAAGGTTAACAGGAATCCTTCACGCAAGACATCTGATTTTCTCATGCCATGGCAGAGCTCCGTCTTAGTATACCAATTCATGGGTATGATATCTAGGGTATGAAAAAATAGATGCACCCACTCAGGTTCTGGCTCTTCCCCATAGACCTTGGTCCATTTCGCAAGGTGTGCACGTGGATCATCCCGTCCATCATACTTGTTTGTTAGCCACATCTGAGGCTGTCTAGACTGCAAACGCATCATTCTTCTGTAGTCGTGTGTGTTCTCAAAACTTCCTTGATGCGTACCCCACCATCTTGTTTGCGTAGTGTGTAGTGCACATTTCATAGCGTCGAAATGCTATTTTTCGGTACTTCTTTTTCAAATTTGCTCAAGAAATCATCCACCATATTCAACCCATCATACCCAAGCAAATCTCTTGCTCTCGTTTCTATGCAACGCAATGACCTTATCAGCATGTTGCAATTGAGCGTGGTTACCTCGTGTAACTGGTTCAGCCATCATTCTATCTCTTCATCCAAATCTGAAGTGCAAGAGCTTTCACACTCCCACGAAATCCTACCATCCATTGTAGGATTCACCCAGTCCTACTCCTGAGTTGTTATCTTGTAGATATAGTCTAGATCATCGTCACACACTGGCTTTGTGTAGCACAATCCTTCCATAGGGTCTAAAGATACCACTATGTGTAGTGAATTTTTCTCAAAAATCATCTTGCACTTCTTTAGATTTATCACTCCATTCATATCAATGGCCCAATCTATTCCTTGTAGCATGGGATAGGGATTGTTTTCATCAATAATATTTATCACTTCAAAATATGCAAGCACGCTCACACCTTCGATATCTACCATTATTCCCTAAAATATTCCCATTTGTAGGATCTTTTGATGGTTCAACATTCACAATTAAATAGGAGACTGTTGCAATGTGGGCCTACCCATGCGCTCCCATGTCTACTTTGGCAGGACATTCGTGTCTGATCCTAGATCTAAAATCACTTGATCCATTTCATACTCCCTGATTTGCGCAGTCAATCTCATCTCCCTTCCCATTTGCATTGTGTGCTTCCCAAGCTTCCAGACTACACGTGGTTCTCCTGATCCAATGCACCTAGTAATGAGTTCTTGTAGTCCCTTCATAGCCTTTCTATCACACAACAGCTTCATGCATGTCTCCAGAAAGGTAGTGAGCATTGATGGGTCCATCTCTGGTTCTAGTTTGTCTTTACTACCTGAAGTGGAGACCTCCGTGAAGATCTTCTTAGCTTCCATGAACGTCTCCTTCACGCGCTCTAAATCAGATTTTGCTTCCTTTGTTGTAGCCTTGCAAACCCAAGTACTCTCTTCGGGTTATTTTCCTTTGTCATCTCCTATCATGATACTACTTTCGAGAATGACGTTTACATTCACCTCCTCTTCACGCGGCTTAGACCTCATCATTTGCAGGTTCTGAGTCGAGGGAGGCCAGAGTGTTCCTTTATTGCATAACCTCGCTATCAGTGTGGGGCAGTCCTCTATCTCATGACAAAACTGGATACAATATAAACATGATGCTCTCATTGGATTTGTACAATCACGGGCATAATGCCCTGGCCCTCCGCAATTGAAACAAATCAGTTGTTTGCGTCCCCTTCCTGGTCCTATTCCACCTCAACTGCATATGTGCCCCTGAAATCTAGTGCAAGACATCCCTGAATTTTGATAAAAGACTCATGTTTTAGTCTGAACTCTGTAGGTAGGAGTCTGATCCATCATCAATTCATAACTTCTATAGGTGCACTCATCATGGCCTACAGATTTGTAGAAATTATAGAACAATTGTTGGGACGTCTGAATATACTTTTGTAATAGATGGCAGTTATCTGTAGCATGCTTCCCTCCTATCCTAACAATCATGCACCATAGTTCAGACACCATACTTGGTCTTTCATGTGCCTCTGGTCTCAATGGATTAGCCCTCCTCCCACTAAATAGTTTGCGAATACTAGACAATGGTCCTTGTCATGTCCCTAGCCCTTGCACTTTATGCACCATACTTCCTTGCACACTTATTGGTGAGTTATCCTGTCCTGTTTCAAACTCTGCATTTCCACACACAGGTTCTTCAACTGCACATGGATCTATTGGACTCCCAAACTAGGATCTTGTATTAGTGTTTCATGTAGTCTCATTGTAATCACCAAGGATTCGGCCTGGGTGGATAGCTTCTACTGTCACAGTGCGGTCCTTAGATGTAGAATTAGTGATGCTACAAACCATGCACGATGTTTCCCATCTGTCAAGTTCATCTTGGCTTCCTAAATCATACCCTTTAGTCTTTGATCTAGCTCCTAGGGGGCCTCGCCTAGAAGCATCATTGTTTCCTTAAACCTGATAATCGACTATGTCTCCAATTTTGGCCTGCTAAATTCCCTGTTTAGCACAACTTGGATATTTGTGATCCCTTCATTTGGATTATCATTGGAATGTTTAATGTACCACATTAGTGCGCAATCCTTCAATGTTCTTACCAGCGTTTCTTTCTTTACATTGTCATCTGTGACTCCTTGCACTTCCCATACAGACTTTACCAAGAAAAATTGGTCAAGATCTTCGTTCCCTACTACTTTGAACACTGGCAACTTTATTGTGCTTTCCATATTGAACTATGGTGGTGGCAGAGGTGGTGTGGGTGGATATGGGGGTGAATATGGTGAAACTGGTGGTGGTGTAGGTGGGGGTGGTATGCGCAGAATTCACTGCCTTATCAGACTGATCGCACTTCTTGGTGAAACTCTCGTGAGCTCTTCCTCACTTTCTCGTCGAGGCGAAATCAAAGGGATATTTTCTATCCCTTTGCTACCTTCATTTCTATAGATCCTCCCACTTTGCATAGCCCCAAACATCAATTTATTCGCATAACCCACTTTTCACACAATAGCATTTTAATCCAAGTGTTTAAATATTTAATGTACTTACCTTGCAGTCCTTTGAGGAAGCGTCATTCCGCATCATTGTGGTTGACTGAAGTATCTACCATGAACTCAATGATAAACCCTCCTATAATGTGATCGAGCCAATGGTCCACAGTGCACGTGACCTTATCTTCTGAAGCTTCTAGTTTGCACAACAACTCTAGAGTCCACACAATCGGTTTGTTGAGCCTACACCTTCCTTGACTATCTTCTAGCTTCGTGATCCACTCGTACAACTCAGAGCAGAAGGATGAAAAGAAACTTTCAAGGATTTCCATATATAAGTAGCACTCTAACGATTGTTCCTTTGATACTCACAGATTCCTATTTACCTGCACTATGAACTCGTGAATCATTCTGTCCAACCACTTTTTAATTTCTTTCTTTGTCAGATTCTAGTGACACGACATCAGACAACCCTTATGCCGATCTCAGTCCCGGCAACAGAACCATTTGTTGGCTTGTTGGGGCCTGACCCAGGTTCAAATGTGATTTAGCCAAACAATCCCTGATACTACTGACCCTTTCAGCAACAGTCCGCTGAGCGCGAACTGAGGTCTCACCCGACGTAGTATGGGAGGGTGCTAGAACCAGGTTTCCACACCCTGGAGATGTCTGATAAGTTCAAGTGGTCTACGGTTCAACCCTGTGTACATGTCGCTACGCGCACTTTCCTGTAACTTGCAGCCTAAGATAATTCCTTCGTGCATCCCTACTCGGGGGTCAAGCACTGTTATTACCCAAGTCCTTACTAGTATTTCAATCTTAGCTAATTATTTAGGTGTTTTTCAAATATACTTAACAATATAAATCATCCATATAGGTGTGCACAGTAAATAAATAGTATATTTGAAAAGTATAATGAACATATATTAACCAAAGTACAGATACACAAGATTATGGCAAAACTTCTCTTTATTAATTTCTTCATGTGTTACAAATTCGACTTTGCCCTACACATTCAACTGCAGGGGTCCGCGCACTCAACTCCAGACTATTAGGCCTCTACACACTCAGCTGCAAAGCCTTCTCCTGCTCTATGACCCAAGACAAACTTTGCACTTTGACTTAGTTACTTAGACCTTTTATGCTCATTCTCTATTCTATCTCCTCTATCTACTTAGAGCCTCGCTCTATTTATACAATCCCTGGTTCGCAGACCATCAGTAGGTCGACATTACATTACAAGACTAGGGAAGACAACCCTGTGACTCTATCATCCATTTCACGCTCTGCACCTGAAAATTCGTGGAGTCTTTACAATAATATCAGGTCAAAACTTGGGCTTTGAGCCCCAAAACATGCCTTGGGGGGATTCCATGCCCAACATGTTATTTCTACTACATCTTTGTATTGATGGTTATATCTATAATTTTTTTGCATTCCTGTTTAAATCCACATCTAGTATCAGAGTGGTCTGTTCTTTCTCTGTTTTTCTTTGCATGTCCCCAGTGAGGTCAGGATATAAAGAGTTAGGGCTCAACCTAGTTGAACCTTTGCAATATCAACCTCGCAAACGCTGATGACTATGCATGGGGGAAGAAAATAAAGATGAGGGGGTAGGAGATATTATCAAAATATTTCTCAAGGAGGCCATCAAGAAACAAAGGAATGCGATGATGGATAAATTTTCCAAGATCCTTCAAAAGATTCCCACCATCCATGCATCCACATCGAGTAGCCACTCTGGAGGCTCCACAACTTTTAAGGTAAAATTAAACTTTGACATTCCCGTATTTGAGGGCCAAATAGATGTAGACGTTGCAGATAAATGCTTACATCTACTAGAAGGATATTTTTGTGTTCATGTTTTTTCCATATAGGAAAATTTTACCTTTTCTCTTCTCAAAGTCGTCCCCCGCATCAAGGACTAGTGGGAAACCTACTATGAGCAGAAGGATGAAATTATGACCTCATTATTTTCAGCCACTTCCACTTGGAATTCATTCCATGACGCCATCAAGGAGTAGTACTACCCTATCAAGAGCTATGAGGACAAATACATAAAGTGGACCATGCTACAGCAGGGAAGGGACAAAGATGTGCCAGAGTTTACCAATGTGTTTTTAATACCCTTGGCACGAAGTTGGGTATCAAGGATTCTTAGAAGCATTTGGTACTCAAGTATCATGGTTTCCTACACATATACATTTAAGATGAGACGTAGTTCTTGGACATCTCCTTGCTCAACAAGGTGTATCGATAATCCATCAAGATCGAGCAGAAGTTTAAACAGAAGAAGCAAGACTTTGGATCTATGGATCCGAAGCAAGGGAAAGGTACCCCCAAATCATAGAACAAAGGACAAAACCAAGACAAGATGGTGCAGGACAACCCCCCAAAGCCACTAGAAAAGGAAAACATTGCAAAGTTGAAGAATGACATGGAAAGGTGGTGTGAGTTCCATAAGAGCTCCACTCACAACATAAGTTAGTGTCAAGCCAAGTAGTCACTGGTGGTCAACATGAAGGCTTCAAAATGAGATTCATGTTCTGACTCTGAGTCAAAACATGACAAGGGAAATGACAAAGGGAAGGAGATTATTGACGCAAAGCCCAATGCCATTGTTGCCACCACGAAAATCCAGAAGGAGGAACCCTAAGATCTAGAGTAGGAGGAGATCTCTTGCATTCCCAGCTGTGGGTAAAGGGTTCCCCAGTATAGTTGATTGTCAACAATAAGAGCCAAAAGAACCATATTGTAGCAGAGGTCATGAAGCGAGTGGGCTTACCAACCTTAACACAGCCACAACCTACATCATCAAGTAGCTTCACCATGGACGAGACCTTTGCATGAGCCAACAATGTCGCCTTCCATACAACATCAAGCTCTTCGTGGATGAGGTAATATGTGACATTGTTTCCCTTGATGTTTGTGGTGTATTATTAGGACAACTATTGTTGTGGAAGTGACATTCTCTGTATGATTCAAGGCCTTGTGCTGTTATTGTTACCTTGGGAAATAAGCTGTATAGGATACCAGAGGTAGCACTACCTATCGTCATCTTTATGGTTACTGTAAAAAAATGTAGTAAGCTCGTTTCCAAAACCAAGAAATTTGTTTTCCCAATGATATGCCCTCAAGTAAAGAAGAAGATGGTGGCCACACCCTCCAAACAGGGCCCCTCCATGCAACAACAATAGATGGACAAGATCGTGGAGGACTGCGAGGACATCTTCATCTCCCTCGCATGGTTGCCTCTACACTCTCAGGTCAAGCACTCCATCGATCTGACCCCAGGTGTGTTGTTTCCTAATGGACCAATTTATCGGTGATCCATTCTAGAGAATGATTAAATTAAGAGGTAGATTTAGGAGAAATGTCACATTCGACTAAGTTCATCGCCTTGTGGGAGCCTGATCGGGTTAGTACAAAAGAAGGATGGGACTTGGAGACTCTGTATTGACTAACAAGTGCTGAACAAGATCACTATCTGGAATAGGTACCAAACCCCACGAATTCATGACCTTTTGGACCAACTCAAGTGGGGGGGAATATTTTAGTAAGATCGACTTGAAGTCTGGATATCACCAGGTACTAATAAAACCCTTCGATGTGTGGAAGGCTACCTTCAAAGTGAAGGAGGGCCTTTTCAAATGGCTGGTTATGCCTTACAGGTTAATCAATGCTCTTGCAACCTTCATGAGGCTGATCGATGACATATTACGGCAATTCCCCAACTCATTTTTGGTGGTATACTTGGATGACATCTTGATCTTCAAATAGAGTTGGGAAGAGCACCTCTGCCACATCTGATAGGTTCTCCAAACACTGCAGCAACACAAGTCGTCTGCCAATTTGGAGAAATTCACTTTTGGCATGACCAAGGTTGAGTACCTACGATACATTATTAATGAACGGGGGGTGTATGTAGACCGAGCCAAGATCCAAGTCACTTGGGATTGCCAAGCGCTAACTGCTCTGATAGCACTCTGCAGCTTTCTGGGTCTTGTGAATTTCTACCAGAGGTTCATGTTGGGGTTCTCTCATATCACTTGGCCCTTGAGTTAAGTCATCAAGGGAGGAGAAAAAGAAAAATTATTTTGGTCTGAATCTCAACAGAAGGAATTTGCAACATTGAAGCATCGCCTCTACTCTGCACAAGTTCTCACATTACCAAACTTGCAACAACCATTTAAGATTGATACAGATGCCTCTGACTATGCTATTTGGGCATTCCTTACTCAACAGGGGCATCTAGTGGCATATCATAGCGAGAAACTTTCAGACACAATCCGTAAGTATCCCACTTATGACAAAGAGATGTCTTCCATTATGAATGCCTGCCAAAAATGGAACTGTTATATTTTGGGGAAGGAAACGGTCATCCACACATACCACTAACCCTTGGAGTTCTTACAGACGCAAGGGAAGTTGCTGAATGATTTCCATCCGAAGTGGTCCACATACTTGTAAAAGTTCCATTTGAATATCAACTACAAGAAGGGAACCACCAATAATGTTACAAACTACCTCAGTCAATCAACGATTATGGCATTAACCACTGTACTCAACTCTTGTGGGCATGAGACTTCTTATTTGCCGCTTCTCTACAAAAGAGACCAAGAATTTAGCCACACATACCATACACTTTTGGAGGGTCCACACGTTCCATATTTTCACCTCTAGGATGCTTTGTTATGCCACCTGGGACACCTTTGTGTTCCTAAAAGTGAGTGTGCCAAGATGATTTGGGAAATGCACTATAGTTGGGCTGCTAGGCATTCTAGGGTAGAGAAAACAATGGAAGCACTGCAAAAGTATTTCTATTGGCTAAATCTTCAACATGATGTCGTGAAGTACATCAGATCTTGCACTACCTATGCCATTTGCAAACCAATCATCAAGAAACAAGCCCTCTATACTCTAGTGCCTACACCTAGTCGACCTTGGGAATCCATATCCATGGATTACATGTCAGGCCTTCCTTCTACTAAGCATGGCAAGGACTGTGTTTTTATAGTCTTCAAGAGATTCTCAAAGATGGCCATTATGGTGACTTGCAAGAAAAATCTCACAGAAGAAGCCACTGTTAAACTATTCTTTGTACGAGTGTGGGTACACTTTGGGATCCCACAGCCTATCATCTCAGATTAGGACAACAGGTTCCTCAGTACATTTTGGTTGAGTCTTTGGTCAATATTGTACACCAAACTCACTAAGTCCACAACTTTCCATCCCCAAACTAATGGCTAGACAGAGGTCATCAACATGATGATCATACACATTCTATGAGTGTACAACTCAAATCATCCATGCACATGGGATGAGAGCCTCCCCTCTGTCCACCACAACTGTAACGAATCTCTCCACAACTCTACTAGCCACAAACCTTTTCATTTTGGCTTGGGATTCTAGCCATTATGTTACATTGATGTGGCCATACCATTTGCACCGACTCAGGAAGATTTAGCTCATGTCCATTCCAAAGTCGACAAGACAAATAGCTTCATTTATCACATTCAACACATCTGCCAATAGGTCCATGGAATATTGGATAAAGCCAATGCTAGGTAGAAGTAGCAGCATGATCATACTTGGGTACCACACAAGTTCTAGGTGCATGACAAAGTTTGGCTACATTTGCATAAGGAGTGCCTCGTTGGGCCCCACCGCAAGATTCTCCCACTCCAATATGGGCCATACACCATCACCAAGGCTGTGGGAAATAATTATTTTGAGCTCAACATTCCCCCATTCCTTGGCCTGCACCCAGCATTCAATGTGGATCACCTTTGGCCATAATTTCCGCCATTACTCGACACATTTGACTTTTTTAGTCAAAACTAGCCGTTGATCTAGATAGCTGTTGGAGGCCCTGCTCAGACTATTTAACATGCAATGCTAGATCTATATCTTCAACTTGTCCTGACGATGAGCCACACTTTCTGGTTCAAAATGCGTCGACAAATGTCTCTCTTTATGTGATTTACGTCGAAGCTCTACGTATTAACATTTGATATTGCATAATACCTCACACCAACAAAGTTAAATACGGACTGCATGGAACAATATGAAATTGATTGGATCATGGACATGAATATCAAGAACACTCACTAGTAGAAGATCCAATTGTATGCAATTGTCAAAGTCATCCAACTCCTACACTAAGGCAAATGGCTCACCAGGGACCAAGTTTAGTAAACGTTTCCTAATTTAATGGAAGAACTCAATGCAATGGAGCAAAAATTATTCCTAAGGGGGGAGGATTGATCTAGGTGGATATTGGTGGCCTCTTGCCTATTCCACTTAGACCCTCAACATTGTTCTTTCAATTTTTTTCAGTTTCCTTAATTGTAGCACAATTTACTATTTTTGGCAATTTTCAGGTCTTGAACTTCCAGGGCAGTTTTGAGGCCCTAAATGATGTTTTTTTCGGCAAAATAGAAATTTTGCAATTTCCAAAAAAAATGCATCAGAAGTTGTAGTCACCAGAGAGATCTTTCCAACAAGGCATCATATGCGTCAAACGGAGATCATATGACCAAGTTATGGTCCCGGAAAGTTGGCTTCCCAACTAACCACAATAGTACGCATAAATTCTTGGTGTTACATCTCCTCGAGTTAGGGTTTTTGTTGTTTAGGATTTTCTTTTATTGTTCAATAACAAGAAGGCCCCTAAGCCTCATTTAAACTTAGTTTAGAGGCATGTGGCTACAATATCACTTCTCAGAGATAAGCTACCATTGCTCGAGGTAGTCTTATTTCCATTCTATTTGTAATCATATTTTAGTACTTGATATTAATGAAACAAAGTGTTATTTCTACTGCATCTCTGTATTTATGGTTATATTTTTAATTTGTTGCATTCTTGTTTAAATCCGTATTAGTTTCCTTTCTTTTATAGATCCACCTAACTAAATTTTGAATCCATCTTGCAATCCAGCTCAACTAAAACATGAGAACCCCATAACACCATGGCTATCCAGAAATGGCAAGGCTAGGATGAAAAACATTGTCACACCTAGCAAAACCCCTGCCCATGATAGCAAGAGAACAAAGAACACACATGCATAACAATTCATGTCAAAAATAGCAAGGGAATCATACATGCAATTTGATACCTACAAATAATTTTGTTGTAGCCACTTGATCTTGCTCTTCCTTTCTTGATATTTTCTTCCTCTTTCCCTCTTTGATCTTCTTGATCCAATTCCAAGAAAAATCTGAGTGTCGAAGTGTGAGAGAGAGAGAATAGACAGATATGTCCAAAGTTGAAATGACAAAATGTATCAATTGGTCCTCAGAAGCCTTTTTATTAATGAGGTCTCTAATTCCTTCAATTTTCCATTATTTTCCTTCATTTTCCTCCTCACATGCAATTTCTGACCCTTCACCTTCATTTTATCCTAATTCCATTATTTTCATAAATAAATGCCAATTAATGCCCCATGCCTTTCCAAAGCCTTTTCCAATTTCCTTAGCCATAATTAACCAAATGAACACCCACGATAGGATGTTTTTTTTAAGATTAAGCATGGAATAAGTGCCCCATAACCATGGTTATTATTTTTCCTTTATTAACTTTATTACATGGAATTTTTACTTGGGTTGTTACAATAACTACAATGTGATTTTGCATCTAGGGCATCAAACTTTCAGGTTTTTCAATTGAGCTTGTATCCCTTTGTAGTAGTACAATTATAATGTACAACAGTTTCATTTAATCACTTTGACATATATTTGAAAATAATTGTACTCACACTTCTTCGATAGAGTCTTTATGGCAATGATAGAATAGTGGGAGTGAACTTGTTGCATGGTTGTGATATAGGAGAGAACTTGGATGTGATCACATATGGCAGTAACCTTTGATATGTGGCAATATCCCCGATATTTACTTAAAAACATATCCTTCACTATGACTATAATGATGCCTCCTTGACAGTAATGTGTGACCTATGATGTGACATGATGCCAATAAATTATATTTGTGCAAAGATTAAACTTAGTATTGATTATCCAAGATCTCTTGACAAGTAATGCTTTAGTTGACAAGAACTTATGTGATCTCCTATTTTTGTTTCAATGATGCATGGATTTCAGTGTCCCTAAAACTGTGATGTAATTTTTTCTTATACACATTGCTAATAACTCTATGAGAGTGGATTATGCATGGCCATAGTAGTAGTGTGATATATGACTATGCCCCTAATAGTGACATTTGCATATGATTGTGAATTCAAGGAATGAATGAGATGCCAATGAAACAATAAGAAATTCACCATAGGGGGATGCATTTATTATGGTATTGTCTATGTCATGACTATAAACCTTGAATTAAAACAATTACTTGATTAACAAAGTATATTTGATGGTTGGAAAATATAAAAATGATATGACAACATTTATTGGTTTACCTTTGTTATAGTATTTGGAATAGAACTTTTTGACTCGCTTGACAGTAACAATGACCTTTATCAACAACGATACTCTTGTGTGGTAATGATGGAATTATGACAAAAGCCTCTCAAATATGTCAAAAATTAAACTTTTTCCATATCCAAGACTATTACCTTTGGTGGAGTGTTTGCAACTATCATCCTTGCCTAACAACATTCTAAGGAAATGACATGTGATGTATTTATATATGACCATATCCCTAATATGTGATAGTGGAATCACAATGACAAAACTTGTATGGCAATAACCCATGATGAGATAATGAATTATTATGACAATAAAAGCCTTGTGAAAATTATATATATTCGAGATGGTAAGACTGTTATGGAAGTGAGTAGAAGTGAGTGACATATATGGTAGTAATAATTGGGGTGCGTAGTATACAACAATGACTTGAATAATGACACTAGCAACCTTGATGATGACATTAGTAACCTTGATGATGACAACAATGATATCATCACTGTTAGCAACAATAATTGTATTGAGGCTGAATAGAGGAAACAAACAATAGAAGAGAGAAATGTTAACTATGATAGTGAGTCACAATAGTAGATAGTAATGATAACAAGGAGGTCTGGAGTAGCATCAGATGTAATAGTAACAACAATGATAGTGAGTAGCAGTGGCAGGGGATGTATCAGTAGAAGTAGTAGAAAAAGTAGTGACAAGAATGGTGATAGAAGTGGATGATAGTGGCAGTGAAGTGCAATAGCATAGGCTACAACTTGATTATATTTGGACCATTATCCCTAGTACAAGAGCCCAAACATATTTAACAAGTATTTTCTTACTTATATCTTGTTATTAAACCCTTGGGGAGTGACCTTGTACTTCCTTCCATATATGGTAAAGTTTTATGTACATCATACCTAACACAACATTTGATTCAGACAACATATATCCAATTTTCATTTTGATTTTATGATGTTTCATGGTTGTTTGATGCTCTGAATGTTTAAATATTAACTAACCAAATGTAAAAAATTAAGGAAATATTGATTCACCCCCCTCTCAATATTTCCAACACCATGAAACGATCGGTTCCTGTTAATGTTTTTGGGATTAGGATTTTCACTTGGGTGGCACAATATCTAAGGAAATTCATAGCCTCATTTTCATAAGTAGTAGCACCAATACACGGCATGAAGAAAACATACCAGTAGAAAAAAAAATGATAGAAAAATAATTTGACAATATGCACTCAACTCACACACACCAACTCAATCAAATTTCATTAATAGATGCACATACTTATACATAAGGGGAGGTCTCAATATTTTTCATCTCCACAAGTTTCTCAATCAATAACTCCATAAACCACTCCATAATTCTCTCAACAATCATCCACAAATATCTGATCTATCATTCCACTAATTTCTCCACAACTGTATCACTAAAAAATGCAAATTTAATTATTAAATATTTGACAAATGATCCATTATTCTATCATTTATTATCCATAATGATCATTTGGAAATATTCCAATATCATCTCTGAATTTGAAAAACATTTCCTTAGATAGTGCTTTGGTGAATATACCAGCTACCTATTCATATGTTCTACAATACCGGATCACGATCACTCCTTATTAAACCAGATCCCAAACCAAATGATATTGAATATCAATATGTTCGATCTTCTTATGAAAAATTGGATCCTTGGTAATCTGAATGGCATTTTGATTATCACACATAAACTTAGTGGGTTATTATTGATGTTCATGTAGATCTTGTAGAATTCATCTCAGTCAAACTGCTTCACATGTTGTTGTTGTTGTCACTTTATATTTCAAGCAACTGTCACTAAACCCATACTGAATGAATACACTGAAGTTGATTTCTCATCATCCATGCATCTAGCCCAATATTCATATGTATAACCAATCAACCTAAAATATTTTGTAGACCTATATAATAAACCATAACCAACTGTTCCATGCAAATATCTTAAAATCCTCTTTGTTTCTTTCCAATGTAGTTCCTTGGGTTCTTCCATAAATATTGATACCATACTAACTACAAAAGGAAAATATGGTCGAGTTGTAGTTAAGTATATCAAAATTCCCACCAATTGACGATACAAAGTAACATGAATTGAATTCAAGTCATCACATCCATATAACTTCAACCCAACTTCCAAAGGAGTTGGTGCTTTCTTGCAAATTAACATTATGAATGTCTTCATAATATCCCAATTATAGTTAGCCTATGACATGAAAATACCATCATCCCTCTACCAAACTCCAATACCCAAAAATAATGCAACTCACTAAGATATTTCATCTCAAAGTCAACAATCATAGGTGACTTAAACCTTTGAAATAATTTTATATTTCTCCCTATGTATATCAAATCATCAACATTTAAGATAACTACCATAATTTCCTGTCCTGATTGAATGATATAGAGATTGGGCTCAAATAAAATTTTAACTAAGCCATGGTCCTGAAAGTACTTATCAATTCTTGAATACCATGCCCTTGGCATTTTCTTAAGACCATATAAGGCTTTCTTCAACTTATAAACGTAATATTCATATCTTGACACTTCAAAACCTTCAGGTTGCTCCACATAAGTTCATTCATCCACATAAACATTTAGAAAGGCTGATTTAATAGGCATCTGAAAAATTCGCCATTTGTAAGGTAAAACTAATGTAAGATCCATCCTCATTGTATCCAACTTTTCCACTAGGGCAAATGTCTTAGTATAATCAATTCCACCTTTTTTTGCACAACACTTTGCAACTAAACAAGCCTTATGCTGATCAATTGTGTCATCTTATTTATACTTGGTTTTATAAACCGACTTAGTGCCAATTACATCTTTTCCATTTGGTAATTTGACCAAGTCCCATGTATCATTTTATACCAAGGCACTTAATTCTCCTTCCATAGATTCATTCCATTTTTTCTTTATTGATTCTTTTGCATAATCACGTGGTTCATCCATTTTCATTACCTATCCCATAAGTGAATAATTCACTAGAGAACTTCGAGGTCTAGTAAGCCTTCTTTCAAAAATTTCTTCCAACATAATCTTTTCTGAATAACTCATTTCAAGCCACTTAGGATTCTTCTTAACTTCATCTATCATTACTGACTTAGAATTTGACTCATCACCCATTTCGCTACATATCTATTCAATTCAAATTGTAAATGTTCTCGATGAAATATTCCCTTCTCATCAAATACAACATCTCTTCTTATTATCTCCTTCCTTGCTTTAGGATCAAACAACCTATAACTTCTTGTTTAATTATTGTAGCCAATAGAGATACACTTTACACTCTTATCATCCAATTTCTTCATCTCTTCCTTAAGAACATGAGCATATGTAGTATAACGAAAAACTTTGATATGTGCAACACTTGGTTTGTATCCTAACCATGGTTCTACTGGCGTCAAATTCGACATTGCCTTTGTAGGACATCGGTTAAGAGTGTATACTATTGTGTCTATTTATTCAACCCAAAATTGATTTCGAAGAGACTTAATTTTTAACATGCTACTAGCCATTTCAACTATGGTCCTATTCTTCCTCTCTATAACACATTTTTGTTAAGGAGATTATGAATTAGTAATCTATCTCTTTATTCCATTCTTCCTACAATAAATAAAAAAATCATTTAACTTGTATTCTTCCCCATTATTTGTTCTTAGGGTGAGAATTTTTAGACCACTTTTCTTTTAAACTCAAGAAAATGAGAAAACACTTCAGACTTCTCTTGCAGAAAATGCACCCATGTTTTCCTAGAATAATCATCAATGAAAGTGAGAAAATAATTTTCCTTTCCGAAAGACATAGTTTCCATTGGGCCACACAAATCTGAATGCACCAATGTTATATGTTCTCTAGCCTTCCATGTTCTATCTGAGAAAATATCCTTGTGTTGTTTCCCAAAAATACACCCTTTACATACTTTATCATCCAACTTGATATAAGGAATACCCTTCACCATGTTCTTCTTTATCATCAACACCAAGCTCTGAAAATTCAAATGTTCCATCCTATAATACCCAAGTTTACTATTTTCTTCTTTTGTTATGATCAAACTTTGTGAATTAGTTGAATGAAAGGAGATCTTAAAAAAAAATTCTTTGGTAATTTTACCTCTTTCTACAACTATATTTTTATTAAACTTATCCATTGTTAAGAATTATTTATTATCAAACACAAACTTGTAGCTTTTCTCCATCATCTGTCTTACAGAAAGTACGTTCTTCTTCAATGCTGGTGTCAAAAAATTGTCGTTAATTAACTTCTTCTTTCCATGTAATGTTGGTATTGGAAATGTACTCTTCCTTTTCACCTTATAAACATTATTATTTCCAAATATGACTTTACTAAAATAGTTGTCATTAATTTTGGAAACAACTCCTCTTGAGATTTCATATGAGTTGAACATCCCGAATCAATATACCATGCTTCACTTTCTTCACTATGTGCCATCAAACATGAGATGAATGGCTTCTCACTCCTAGTTTCTTAAACAACTATATCAGCACCCTTTAGCTCCATATCTCACAATTTTTCATAAAAATCTCTTTCAAAGTGGCCAAATTTTTGGTAATAATAACATTTTATTCCTTCAACTCTTTGTCCATTTTGGCCTCCATCTCTTTCTTGTCCTCTTACTTGATATTTCTCTCTTCCTCTTCCTCTAAACTGAATGGGATTCCTTCCTCCACCTCTTCAATTTGATGAATTTCCTTGTCAGATTTGTTGATTTTTGTTTTGAATTTTATTATGATATTGATCCCTACTACTCCCTCTTCCTCTATGCTTTCCAAAAATGGCATATTCTACTTCCTCAGATGGTTGATTCTCTTCAACAGTTAACAATAATCCACTTAATTCATCAATTTTCAGGGTATTTAAATCTTTGGAAACCATAATATTGGTATTGACCATCTGAAACTTAGGCAAAACACTTCTTAAAATCTTCTCAATTAGCCTTTTTCTGCAATATCTTCACCTAATGACCTCATCTTATTAACAAGATCTTGCATTTTTGTGATGTAATCATGAATGGATTCATTACTTTGCATATGGGCATTTTCAAAATTCCTCAATGTTTTCAGTTTAGCTACAACAACACCTTCATATATATTTTTTAAGATATCCCATGCTTCCTCAGATGACATTGCACCACTGATTCTTGGAAAGATAGACTCTTCAAGGGCGCTTCCTATTAAAGTTCACTCCATTCAAACTTTGATATTTTCACTCTACTATTGTTTATATTTCACGTCAACGCTCGAATGGATAATATAAATACCTTTTTCTTTTAACAATTCACAAAGAAATCACTCCTCATAGTTCAAATTTCATGTCCAAAATAGCTCTATAACTTGCATTCCCATAATTGAACAATCTCAATTTGAATGATTATTTATAGAACATGCATTTTTAACTGATGAAATTGTAGAAACTCATACACTATTATGGACACAACCAACAACAACTAATAACACTTCTTCTGATTCTAATAGAAATAGTTTTGGACCAAATACTTTTGAGAGATAGAAGGTTAAATAATCTTCAATGCAATTACTCCAACGTTGTCACTTCAATGTATCTTCTCCATGCTTGGATACTTACGACTGGTTTAATAATTCACACGGATAGGAGGAAATTCGTACTTATATTCTTATCCACGCACATAAATTATCTTCTCAAGGATGATCTGCTCCTGTTCCATGTTGGTGACTCCTCGTTTGTTTCTCTACATTAAAAAAAACTTTTCTCTAGCTTCAACATTTCATCCAACAATCATATGCTATAGGATTAGTGCACATAGGTTCTAAACAACCTCAAATGCATGTTATCACAAATTTTAAAAACTATTTTATCCTTTGGAGAAATAGCTTTGATACCAAATGAAGAAAACACACCAGCGAAAAACAAATAACAAAGAAAAATAATTTTAAAATAATTCACATAGTTCTCACACACTGACTCAATCAAATTTCATTAATAGATGCATATATTTATACATGAGATGTCTCGAGATTTTTCATCTGCACAAATCACTCCATAATTCTCTCAGCAATCATTCACAAATCCCTCATCTATCATTCCACTAATTTCTCCACAAATGTCTCACTAAAAACCAAGAACTTTAATTATTTACTATTTGACAAATGAACCATTATTCTATCATGACATAAGAGCAAGTGGAATGTTTTGTTAGTGGAAAAAGGGTTGGAATAAGGCCTTTTAGGAGTTAAATAAGAAGATCGGTCAACCACCAATTCTGACATTACCAAACATGCAATAACCCTTCAAAATGGAGACATATGTGAGTGGGTATGTTATGGGACTAGTAATGATTCAAGGGGGAAATCATCTATCCCACCATTATAAAGTATTTCATGTAATATTTCTCAACTACCCACCGATGACATAGAGCTCTATGCCCTAGTGCATGATGTGAAGAAGTGGAAGCACTATGTGACAGGAAAGGTGAAAGTAATCCTCATATATCATCAATCAATACAATACACATAGGCTCAATGTAGCCGATAATAAACTACGAAATACAAGTAGATTGGATTTTTAAATTAGTTTCATTTAGTGATCAAGTACAAGAATGGAAACAAAAACAAGTCAATTGACATGCTTTGAAGGCCACCCATATCAAAAATCACAACTTTGGAAACTCTTATGCACATGGATCCATTTATTCATGATGACAATAGAGAGTCATATTTAGTGGTTGATGATTTTGAGGGGGTGTTTCAATAGTAGTAGAGATAAATTCATAAAACAACGGTGACAACAAATTTGACTACCATCTCTTACATGGGCTACACTATAGGTTGAATAAGTTTTGCATTCCTACAGCTAAGTTATTATGACTAATTAGAGAGGCTAACACCTCCAAGGTTACAAGGAACTTTGGTGTAGCAAAGACAATGAGCAACTTGTAGAGGTATGAGCATTTCCTCAATATACAAGAACACATAACGAGGTTAATAAGAGGATACATGCTTTGTTGTACCTATGAGCCTAGTAACAAGAAATATGGTATATATTATCCCTTACCCATACCCACTTTTCCTTGGGAAATAATTTTCATGGACTTTGTGGGTGATTTACCAACAACTAGGAAGGGACAAATTACCTATTTTTGGTAGTTGACATGTTCAACATGATTTTTATTCTCATGTTGTATAAAAATAACATCAGAGGGAAGTAAGTAGCAAACATTTTCTTTAGACGGGTCTAGGTACACTTTGGGATACCAAGGAGAATCATTTTAGATAGGGACATGATATTTCTAAGTGTATTTTGGACTACATTGTGGGAGATGATGGACATGAAATTGAAGAGGTATACAACATTCCATCCAAAGATAGATGGGTATGAAAAAGTAGTCAATAGGAAATTGGTGTAGCTTTTGATTTTTTATAATGAGAAGGATCCAAAGACCTGGAATGAAAATTTGGTGTATATACACCACTCTTATAACAGAGTAGTCCACACTTATATTGGTAAGTCCCCAATTGAAACTAGCTTTAGGTATTTTCTACCTTCACCTTTGGATATTTTATATGGGAAGCAAGGAGTGAGGGAGGATCTTATAGAGCATTCCTTAAGGGAATAAAAGATTGTTGAAAATATCAAGAAGATCCATCTATAGCTACAACATACATTGCAAAAGTCATTGGAAAATACAAGGTCAATCATGATCAACATAGAATAGAGAAGTCCTTCAAGGTGGGAGACAAAGTATGGTTAGGATTGAATAAGGACGTACTTCAGGGTCCTGGTAAGAAAATCAAGGCTACATGATATGATCCCTTTGAGATATTGGAAAAGGTGGGTGATAATGACTATAGACTTATGCTACCCTCATATATGCATATTTAGTCAGTCGTGAATGTAGAGAATCTGAAACTTTATGACCCTTACATGTTAGATCTAGAAGAGGAACATGTCCTAACATCTATAGAGGATCTAAGACCATATTCTTAGGTACAGTTGAAAAATGATACAATTTTTGATAAGAGGTCCAAAGCACGTAAATGTGGTGTGGGGTGTTACAAGGTGGTACCAGACTGAGGTTGCAACACTGGACCTCAAGGTAAATGCAGATTGTTATGCATGAATGTGAGTCATTTTATTTCCATCGATATTGCATTCAAGATAAACGCTATTTAGTTAGTCATCTCATATCCACATGCATCAGTTATTTATGCATGATAGTTATTTTTTTTATATGCATTTTGGTCATATGCATGTTGATTATTGTCATTGTGGTTTCTTGCATGACAATTAAGTTTATGATGCTATTACATATGGTGCTAATATGGAATGACTTCTGCATATGTAATAGCCTCCCTTGAGATACATTGAGGTATGATTTTGATTATGTATTTTATTTGGTTTATCAAACATGGTATGCTTGTAGGAAAATAAAATACCAAGGATAGAGAGAATAATGGTGGATTACAGTTCACATGGCTCCATGCAGACCAAAAGTGAAATTGGTAGGCTGGGAGAATTCAGTTGAGAAACAAGGAGAGGGATACTCTCTTGATCTAGAAGATACATTGAGAAGTCTAAAGGCAACGATCATAAGTTGCAAGGAAAACAATCATATGTTGATTGAAGCACATGAAAGGGTTTCAAGATCTCAAGAAAATCAACTTGAGGTCAATGCAATGATTCTTCAAAGACTTTTAGACTTATAGAAGCAACGCCAACTAGGGATCAATCATGGATATAAGTAGGAAGAAAAGACTAATGGGATAGATGGTAGCAAGTCTAATAGAAGTTATAGGATGGAGAATTATGATAACATGAAGAATTGAAAACTCATGGACACACCTGAGAAGAGGGATGGTTTGCATGGTTTTTTTCTAGTTCTAATTTTAGGAAACATCAATGGCATCACTGTCAAGATTATTACAGGAGGAGTAAGAAGGGTTAATTTCCAAGGGAATTCAAGAATGCCAAGACTCCTATTTTTGATGGGTAAATGAGGAAATGAAATGAGGTAGAAGCGTGGCTAGTTGGGATGAGGAAATTTTTTAGATTGCATGATTACCTAGATAACATGGAAGCCAAGATAACTAGTTTTAATATCAAAGTAAAGAAGATATCTGGTGGGAAGATGTTAAGAATGTTAGAGACATCAGAGGAGAATTTAACTTGGGAGGAGTTTGAAAGACTCTTCAGGAGGAAATACATGTCTGAGAGATATTATCATGGAATGGCCAAGGAATTCTATGAGCTTAAGATGGGTTCCATGAAAGATGGAGAGTACACAACCAAATTTCTACAGTTGAGATACATGCCATGTCTCAAGGATGTGAAATGAGAGATTCAAAGGTTCATCAGTGCATTTCTATTATCATTCAAAGGTTAGATTGATTTTGATGATCCTTATTCATTGGAAGAATTTATCTTGAAGTCAAAGCATTGTTATGAGTAGTCAAAGTGCAAGCCTAAGTTCAAGCATGACTGGAAGGGTAATGAGAAGGCTAAAGGAAAAGGACTCGAGAAGTGAGGAATATCTAAGGATGTAGGTGAGAAGGGAAATGTGGCACCTGATAAGAATTTTAATGCAACTCAGAGAGGATAGGCATTTCAGCCCTTGGAGCAGTAGAATAAATGCAATGGAAGAGAACCATTGAAGTGTTAGAATTGTGGTGGAGACCATCGTAGGAGGGATTTTATATCGTATTAGCATGCTATGCCTCAGATCTAAAATGTACAGGAGGAACTTGCAGTTGGGAATGTAGGTAAAATAATTCCCCCATATCTATGCAAAATTGATAATAGGCAGGTAAATCTCTAGGCATCCATCATTGAGATAGAAGGTGGAACCAAAGGAAGAGTTCTATTTAGAGCCTAAATGCATATTGTAGCAGAATGTGCTCATGCTCCTAAACTAAGAAATAATGCAAATTAAATTGCATGAAGGCACATTGGGCCGAGGAAGTTACGTGAAATATGGTTGATCAGATGCGGGCATACTATATAGTTTCCAATTATAGTTTAATTTGTCAAGGGAATTGTAGTCCCCTAAGATATGATATGTGCATGTGATTAGTTGTAGGGTAACTTCTTGGTACAATAGGGCAAGGTAATTGGTATATTTTTATATTTATTAATGCATTGACACATGTTTTTTATGAAAATCTGATCTAGGGAATCACAGGGAAAAGAGACTTCCATGAAACCTTGAAGAAGGCTTAGGATGAGTTTTTATTCATGAACCCTTGGAAGCACTAGGAACTCATGGGGAATGAGTTAGGGTGTCTATTGAAAGTTTTCTTCTTTCAGTGTTTCATGATTTATTTGTTCTTGATATATGATTTTGACTATGACTGGTTCATGGCCATGCCACGTTATTTGTGGTATAATATTTTTGATTGGATTTTATGTCTTTTCAAATTGTCTTCTTGTTATTTCCATTTATGTTTTGAGGTTCTCAGCGATAGGCTGGGGAAAGAGGAAATATAATGAATATCAGGGAGAGATGAGTGAAACCCAATACGTAGTATAAGACTTAATGAAGTTCGATGCATGAATAAAGGGTAGTTGAAAGCAAGAATATGCCAGCCAGTTGGGCTAGTTGGGACCATTGGGGTAAATGGACAGTGGAAAGAAAGTTATGAGAAAGGTAACAAGAAATGTAAAGTAAATGGGCTTGAGTTAACAAATTCTTTGGCTATGTTGGGAAGTGTTCTCAATGTTATGCATGTTTTGCATGGATAAAGGAAGTTCAATTAACCTTGACCTTATGAACATTGGTAATTGTGTTGTGATCATGATTATTCTAATGCCTATGTGTGTGTTTGTGTGTGCCATTGTCTAACATGGTTTTTAGGGATTATTCCTGTGGAAGAATGATTGTTTTATGCAAGTGAATGACATGAAAATATTCCTGATTTTATAGGAATCAAGTGGGTAGGTAGCCTTGGAAGATATATGATTTTAGTATCATGTGGATATGCTTTTTGGATTATGTGTTTATAACTATGCTCATGTTTATGCTATGAACAAGGAATGCTAAAGGATACATCATAAAAATGAAAGTAATGTAATATGCGACATGCTTATACATGCATGGGTAAATGGAAAGAGCTAAAGACCTAAGATTTTGGTTGTGGGTACTAGCATCAAGGCAAGGGAAAGTATCCATAGGCAAGAAAGCCTGGTAGAGATGGTGTGATCTCTAGATGTGCATTACTAATGTTGTGTGCATGTTTTTTTGTGTAAATGTTGTACATGTTGTACATATTGTGTTGTGTACATGTGGTATATGTTGTGTTGAGTACATATTGTATTGTGCCATGTGTATCATGTATGTGTTGTGTTGTGACATATGTATTCATTATGTTTTATCATGTGTACATGTGAAAGTGTTATGGTACATCGTGTGTAGGTATATATGTTGTATAATGCGTTGGAATAAGAAGGCATGGGACTGTTTGGATTCCCTTGTTGCTGATATTGAGGGTAGAGATGATATAGTACTTGGACACCCATGTTGTTGGTATTGAGGGTAGAGGCGGTATAGTCTATGGACACCTCTATTGCTAATATTGAGGGCAAAGAAGATATAGTCTCTAGGAACAATTTTTTTTTATATTGAGGGTATAAGCATTATAGTCTCTAGATGCCCTTGTTGTTGATACTACATATGGAAGAGAGGAGAAGAAATTGGGTGCTGTTCGGGTTTGGAAACTAATCCAGTGTGTGTGCATGGTCAAAGAGAAGAGAAGGAACTGTGCGCTTTGCAGTTTTTAACCCTGTACAAAAATTACCTCCATATGATTCTAAAACACAGAAAATAAACAATGCAAGAGAATAACACATAAAACACATATACATAGAGATTTTCCCCTAGATCCCAAAACTAGGAGTACCAACCTGATTTTTCATTATATTCCTTTCAATGTTACAATACATATTTATACATGTTAAAGCATCCAATACCATGGACCGAAAACCATCGCGTCTGCCCAACCTAATATAGGGTCCAAAAATAAAATTTTATGGGCACTGTCCCAGACACTATAGAGTGGGGTTACCTATAGCCCTCAAACCTGCTGTGACACCCCCCCGCACCCCCCATGCAATCAACGTAACGAAGGGGGTTCTTTGGCCCCCTTCTAAGCCCCTAGTTAACTACATGGGCTAGTCGTTGAAAGAATATCACACTACCCAACATGCTCCCACTTCTTGTTTTCTTTCCATGGGGGACAAAAAGAGAGCTTAGTCATTTATCTAGCCCTGCAATGCCTATTGTTTCTCTACACCAAGAGAACTTCTTAGAGCTCATAGATTTTTTCAATGCATCTGCAGTATTCTTCAAATTATCCACCTTTACCGGTAACACCTCTTTTTCTTCTATCATATCCCTCACAAAGTGATATTGAACATCAATGTGCTTTGTCTTTGAATGATATGCAGGGTTATTTGCCAAGAAAATTGCACTTTGGTTGTCACAGTCTATCCTTATAGCTCCCTGTACTAACCACATACTTGAGCACAATCTCTGCAACCAAACTTCTTTCTTGCTTGCATGAGTGGTTACCATGTTTTCTACCTCTGTAGTTGATAGTGCCACTACAGATTGTTTCTTACTCATCCAAGTGACTACACCTCCAAATAGGTTAAACACATACCCACTTGTAGATCTTCTCTGATCTAGATCTCGAGCCGAGTCTACATCAACAAAGCCACAAATATCCAACACTCTATCCAATCCTGGTCTTCCTCAGTAGCACAAACCATAATCACTAGTTCCACGCAAATATCTAAGAAATTGCTTCATTGTTGTCTAGTGCTCCTTCCTTGGTTTTGAAATAAACCTTCTCAATACTCGTATTGCATGTGCAATGTCTAGTTTAGTATAGACCATCACATACATCAGGCTACTGACTACACTTGCATATGGAACATGAGACATGTCCTCTTCCTCTTCTTGTGTCTTGGGACATTGTTCAGGAGATAACTTTACACCTACAGGAATAGGAACCTTCACCAGTTTACTATCCAGCATATTAAACCTCTGCAATATTGTCTCAACATACCTCCTCTAGCTGAACCATAGCTTCTTCTTTGTCTAATCTCTTTTAATTTCCATGCCCAAAATATAGTTTGTAACACTAAGATCTTTCATGTCGAATTTGGAGGACAAATGGGTCTTCAAATCTTGGATAATTTCTTTGTCATTTCCAACCAGCAACATATCATCCACATACAAGACTAGATAAATAACATGGTAACCAACTAATTTAAAATACACACAGTGATCTGCTTTGATTCTGGTGAAGCCAAGTCCCCCTATAAATGTATCAAATTTCTGATACCACATCCTTGGTGACTGTTTCAACCCATACATAAACTTCTTTAACTTGCATACCAGTTCCTTCTTATGCTTCACTATAAAACCTTCAGGTTGCTTCATGTAGATCTCCTCTTATGGATCCCCTTGAAGAAATGTTGTCTTCACATCCATCTGTTTTACCTCAAAATCAAAAGTAGCAGCAACAGATAAAATTAATCTAATAGAAGTTACCTTGGCAACAAGAGAAAAAAATATCACCAAAATCAATTCTCGGCACCTAGGAATAACCTTCTGCTACCAACCAAGCTTTGTATTTCTCCACATTTCCTTCTGCTTTTGTCTTCTTCTTGAACACCCATTTCCTACCAATGGGTTTCCTTCCAACCTGAAGCCCCACTAGATCCCAAGCCTCATTTTTGTGCAAAGATGTCATTTCATCAACCATGGCCTCTTTCCAGAGCTTTCCATCCTCTGAATCTACTACTTCCTTCATAGTTCTGGGACCATTTTCAATAATAGATAAAGAAACATTTGAACAGAAAGCAGATGGAATAGACATTTCTGGCTGCCTTCTTTCTCGAACTGATCTTCTCACACTCGGAGTTTGTGGCTCTTCATCTTATGATTCCTCCTCTGTTGTAGAGTCTGATTCTTCCTCCTTAAGCTAAAACTCTATCCTCTCAAGTTCCTTTGGTTGGACTTCATAGTTAATAACATCTTTTACCTCTCTGAACACCACATCTCAGCTGTACACAACCTTCCTTGTCACTGGGTTCCAAAGCTTATAACCCTTTAAACCATCCTTATACCCAATACAGATGCACTTTTAAGATTTACTATCCAAATTGGTTCATTTCTCCTTTGGAACATGTACATATGCATCACATCCAAATACCATAAGATGTGAAAGAGAGGGTTTCTTACCAGTCCATACCTCTTATGGAGTTTTATCCTCTAACGCTGATGAAGGTGATCTGTTGACCAGATAACATGTTGTCTCCACCACCTCTGCCCAGAATTTTTGTCCTAACTCGGCACCACTGAGCATGCTTCTTGCCCTTTCCATCAATGTCTTGTTCATTCTTTCTACAACTCCATTTTTCTCAGGTGTGTATGGAGTAGTCTTCTGCCATGCTATACCACACTTCTTAAAGAATTTTTCAAATTCCTTACTGCAAAACTCTCCACTGTTATCTGTCCTTAACATCTTTATCTTCTTCTCTATCTTATTTTCCACCAGAGCCTTAAATTCTTTAAACCTGTCAAAGACTTCAAATTTCTTCTTAAGGAAATATATCCATGTATTCCTTGAGAAGTCATTTATAAATGATACATATTACACAGACTTACCTAGTGATGGAACCTTCATAGGTCCAAACACATCACTATGCATAAGTTCTAATCTTTGTTTCTCCCTCTTGCCACCAGAGGGGAAACTCACTCGATTCTGCTTCCCATATACACAATATTCACAGAAATCAAAATCGAGAGAGCTATTACTCATACCTTTTACCATACCTTTACCATGAAGTATTCAAAGGCCCCTTTCTCCAATATGTCTAAGCATTTGATGCCACAACATGGTCTTCTCTCCAGAGACCACTATATTTTCTAATCCACTTTCAGGAACCACAGAACTATTACACCCATTAATAACAATGCTACCTTGTAGCCTGTACAAAGTTCCAATCCGAACTCCCCGCATCGATACCAGTGCTCCCCAAAGCATTTTGTAGGTATCCTTCTCAAACATTGTTTTTACACCTGCATCATCCAACTTGCTTATAGAAATTATATTTCTGGCCAATGTAGGAATATGCAGAACACTCTGAAGTGTTCTAACCCTTCCACCTCACAACTTCAACTTTACTTTTCCACAAGCAATGATTCTATCCTTCCTATCATCCCCCAAGAAGACATCACCACCATCATA
>Ga0115854_10023_pt1 | contig 30259 bp, 28 predicted proteins | sample InSIn2SAF170_FD_83868 | JGI IMG/M metagenome (GOLD analysis project Ga0115854, IMG submission 83868)
TTCTGTTGTGGGTCAGACCTTCTTCTTCCTCCTTTCTGATTTCTGGCTCACCTAATGCATCCTTCTTCTTGTCGAGCTTCATCTATACTCCTCCCTCTCAGTGTTAGTGATTTCTTGCATGGCTTGCTCAAGCCATTTTGTCTCACATCGGTACATGTCATTGTAATGTAACGTCTTGTCAAGTGTAAGTTCAAGTGTCAATAGTTGGATGTAAGAGTCATAGAGTAGATGAAGGGACATGAGGGTAGATGAATAATCACAAAGGGGAATCTCAAGGGTCACCTCACCCTTCGCTATAAATAGTACCTCATAACTCATTGTATAGGCTTTTGGTCAGCCAAGCTTCGATAAGAGTATCTTAGAGAAAGCGTGGATAGTATTGTAATGCACCTTGGCTTCTCCACTAAGTAGAGCTAGTATATATCTTTGGAGGAGTAGGCGGTTGTGTCTATAACATCTTGTTATCGGGGCTAGTGGTTGGACATGGATGTATTGTATGACCAGAACTTACACTTCTTAATATAACAAAACTATCACATTTTCATGCATATGTTGTTATTGTAGTTGAACTATTCTGGTTGCTTTAGCAATGTGTGTTATTTTACTTACACATTTTTGTATGAACTATTTTGTATGAAATTGTATGAAACTTGTTGCAGACGTGTTGTTGGTTTAAACATCACTTTGGATGTCTCGATAACTTGCTTTCTAGCTGGTGATGCATCTTGCTTGTGTTTTCCCTTCCAAGCCGAGTACTATTACAGGTTTCCAAGGGGCACACCCCACTTTATGTGTGTTAGAACCGCTCATGCACCTTCCTTGACTTGTCGCAGCTATCACATCCTTGCTACCAACAGGGACATCTTACTTGCCTCTGTGAAAAATAGCAGTCAAGGCATTATCGTACGACCTACTGTTAGGACTCCTACACCAAATGGTCCAAGGTCTAATTGGGACTTCTTATCGGGGAGATTCCCTGACATGTTGGTGGGTCCAGAATTGTCAATAGGACCCTATCAATGGAAAGTTGTCTACCTTGAGCTACATCCAATCTAGCTTGGATTATAGCCTTAGAGATATGGGAATGTCTACCTCTTATAAGTTTGGTGCTTTTAGGAGGAACAATGCTAATACCATAGGATCGTCTAATGAAGACTTGACCAGGTATCAGAGGAGGTATGGATGACTCGGCCGATAATCAATTGAAGTCTGAGAAGTGGGTGTAGTGATAGGGGAATCAGGGATGACAGGAGGGGTATTGGAGAATGTGGGAGGAGCGGATACAAGGGACAAGATAAGGGGGGAGTGAACAAATGTAAGAGTATAGATGTAGTGTGAAATTGATGCAGTGTGATGAGAATGAGAAATAGAGGGAGAAAAAAGAGGGAGAGAAGACGAAGGATTACCCGAAGTGATTCCAACCATGGTTGGACGTGATCTAGTGATGCAAGAAGAGGGTGGGTGAATAGGTTCCTTGATCAGTCCATGCATCTATGCTTTTGTCTTTGGGGGGCACCCAACAACCTTTGTGGGCCTCTTTTCCTGAGATCGTGATGAAATATTCGTTGTGTTACTATTAGGATGAGATACAGAAGCAGAGATGGAGGAAAGCAGTGGAAAATCCTCGTACAGGTGTCCAATCTTATGGCATTGGTGACACTGTAGGGAACCCCCTCATAATTGAGAATCTATAGGCGACTAGTATTCCACCAATGTATAAGTATGTTTTCCTCCAAACCTTCACGAGTATCCAAATGAACCAAGATGTGATCCATAGTCATGTTTCCAATGACTATATAAGATTTATCATAGTCCAAAAAATTCCCCAGTGCATTCCTGGTGCACTTAAATATGTCCTCAGACCAGAAGTGTAGCGAAAGACGAGGCAGATGAACCCAGATTGGGCCAGCCCCTAGATGTTCACGTTTCGGGTGAAAAAGAGGGCTCCATCTCTTAAGTAAAATTGGAGCTAGTTCTATGTGCCATAATTTAGATAACACCTAAGGTACATATTCAGGGTGCTAAAAGCAGAGTGTGAACCATCTGTAGGATAAAGTGACCACTGAATGTAGATATTCTAGCATTTGTCCCAAAATCTCCAAAATCCATTGTTTGAGGTGGGAAACACTATAAGAACACCCTTGAACCCAACCAACTATAACCATGTCTGTGTTGTTGAGCTTGTCTCCTATCTGTAACCTGTCATTAAGGGTTCATGAAATATTTTTGTTCCTAGCCTTAATTCCCATGTACTTCTTCAAGGTCTAGGGTACTTTTCTCGTGGGAGGATTGACAAGGACATCAGAGGCAATTTCCTATTCTTCATGAACCCTAGAACCTTCTCCCAAGTTGGGTAGTGGTAGGAAGGAACCTTCCAAATAGCTAGATCTGATAGGGATGGACACCTGAGGTGTGGGGTCGATAAGTGAGTGCATAGAGGGCCCAGATCTAGAGGGTTAGATGGGTAAGGAACCGCAAAGGAGGGGGTATCAGAAAGATCTGTTGTATAAGTGAATGCAGACGGATCCAAGCAGGTGGAAAGGAGCTGAGGGAAATTCAGAGAGGGAGGAGTATAGATGAAGCTCGACAAGAAGAAGGATGCATTAGGTGAGCCAGAAATCAGAAAGGAGGAAGAAGAAGGTCTGACCCACAACAGAAAATTCTGAGCCAAAGCACAAGGGTGAGAAAAAAAACATCGAGAAAACCCTAGGGTCGCCCGCCATAGTTGTAGGTACTTGTAGAGAGATCGAAGAGGTCTTGACTGGCAGAGGTGGAGATATTGTCTAGATGGGCACAAAGTCAAAGAGATCCACAGAGTAATCCATCATATCACCCTCCATCTTAGCTGACAAACAACTATAGAAGATCCACAAGATATTCGGGCCAGCCGATGGTTGCCAAGACTTCAAAGAAAAGAGCATCGATGTAATCCCCAGGTTCCAAAAAATGGAAGGTGGCTAGCATGTCGCTGCAGTCACCAAGGGTGGATGGAAATTATCTTAACCGTAGTCGTAAGAGAAGGGAACCCTAGCAATATGCAGTCGAGGACCAAGGGTCTTATTGTCACAGAGCTATTTTTTCCTCCAAATCAAGTCTATAATTATTAATAATAATTCAACATAAAGTTATAGTATGGTTAATTTGTATGATTTATTTTAATCTGGAAATTTGAAATGTATCATGAATTAAGCTTATTTTATTCCTGTAGACTTTACCATCCATTTTAGAGGTAGAATTTATTTATTTTACGATGTGCATTTGTTGCATGCCGTGTGTTTTATGTTTTACTGATTTAAATATCTTGCATTATTGACATCAAAGTTACATTAATTAAGTTTATAAGCATGTCAGTTTTAGAATAGAGTTCCAAAATTTTAATTTCATTATAAATACATATTAGGTGGATGGTATGGATTTAATCTCCATAAAATATTCTAGAATATTATTAGTAGTATTTGCAAATTGTAGATTGAGATTTATCTCCAAAATAGTTATGCCTGTTTCCCCTTTAATTAAATTTATTAATTAGAAGAAATGTCATATGAACAATTGTCATATGAAATGAGTTATGATTTTTGGGGCATGTTGTATTAATAGGCCATGATATTGGCCCATAGTATTGTAATAAAATAAAAATAGCATAGTAATGTGAGAATTTGTCTTCATAATTATGAATGATATTACATATTTTCTAAATACACATATATTTAACTTATATATTAATTCCTTTTATAATAATAATAAAAATAATTATTAAAGATCGTAATTAATCAATTTGTATTATATTTTGGAAATAAATATATGTACCATTAATAATTAATATATTTTTGTAAGTCATGAAATATAAACATTATGTTTTAGAATTTTTTATAAATAATTTCAAAATTAAATTAATAATAAATTTATTTTTAAAGAACTTATTAAGATAGTGTAATAAATGATAATAATTTAACAATGATTTAAAATCCAACATTAAAAGACGTTTTTAGTGATAATAAAAAAATCCCTTATAAAATTATCTCGAAGAGTAGCTTCAAATCAACTCTAAAAATATAATAAAGGCGGCTTTGAATCAAGGAAGATATACAGATCCATACTTCATATAACATGCATAAATTATGATAAATCTTAACTTTAAAATATCGATATAAAATGGTTAGCACTAGCAATTGCACCAAATGTTGCAAAGGAAGCGTCGTAAGACATCAAGTGTAGAAGAATTGTGACATATAGAAGATCATTGAATATAAAAGTTAGTAAAGAAAATTCCATTCAAAGCTAGAAGAGAAAGATAAATCGCTTACCTTATGTCAAATTTACAAATTCTATAACTTTTCCAACATAAATTGCCTCTCAATCTTCAAAGATGCTCTTTGAAGTTCCAATAGTAAATAGTTGATGAAAAAGATGCTTTTTTCAATATTGAACCGTCTCAATTGATCAAAAGCTTACATTCTTTTACCACTTACTCTTAAGGTGATCAGATTTTCCTTTGTTAACTTATTTTGGGCATTTTCACTGGTTTGTGACACCAGGTTTTTCCACCAGGTTTATATTCAATAGCACTAGATGAACTAGTTTAAAGAAAATCTATGAAATAGATATATCAATATATTCAATAGCACTGGATGAACTAGTTTCAAGAAAATCTATGAAATAGATATATCAATAAAGCGAGTCACTCACATAATAGCTTTACATTGTTTGATAGGAGAGAAATGGATATTTTATTGAGAATTGATTAAATAAGTATTCTATCTGACATAGCAAATTTAATTTACTACTTAGAAGTACCATGGTGAACTCTTATGGTAGCATCCATTAGAGTTCCTTTATATTTATTCAGCATGATACTCTGGGAGACTTGGATATGTATTTGACCACGAAGGGGCCTATAAATAAATGCGAAAGTATTTTTATGACTCAAAAAACAAACTATATTCCCAAAAAGTGAAAAAAGTTTGCAAAATGTACATTTGACGTTGATATTATTTACTTCCACACACTTTTGGTGCATATCTCTTTCTCCTCTCATAGTCATTTCTCACCATTTTTCAATATTGAACTATCTCACTTCCAAAAGATTGAATCCTTTTACATTCTACCTACACATAATTTGATTTTGAATGTGTTGATTTTTGCATTATTGTATGTCAAGGAACAATGAAGGAGAATGATTGATGTCATATATAAATTTCATAATTATCATTAAGTTAATCAAAATGCATGGAAAAATATAAAAATAAAAACATAATTGTACATGTTCATTTTCATATCTTCTAAGAAAATATTTTCAATTTTTGCTTCACATTGTTCAATCCACATTCTTTGGAAAAGTTATGAGCTTGCACCATGCTACATGGGGATCCATCTAAGCTAAGACAAGGGAGTCAATCTCACGAATCTGCTTTGCAATTTTTTTATTTGTAGGTTCTAATGCTCTGAAATGCCCACATTACGGTGAGTATATCTACTAAGAAAAAACAATTGTCAAACAAATAAATATAGATTGATTAGTGCTTCTGTAAGAAGACAAGACACCTCTACCTCATAAGAGGAATGTCTTTACATCCTCAATCTTGGCATGCATTAAACTGCATGGGGGTAGTCATGCCGATAATTAATGCATTCATTGTTATGGGGTGACAAAAATCACCCCCGTAGCCTATTTGTCTTGCTAAGCATCCCCATGAATAATAGATTGATTAGTGCTTCTGCAAGAATACAAGACACCTCTACCTCATAAGAGGAATGTCTTGACATCCTCAATGTTGGCATGGATTAAGCTGCACGGGGGTAGTCATGCCAATAATTAATGCATTCATTGTTATGGGGTGGCAAAAATCACCCCCCGACGTATTTTGTCTTGCTAAGCATCGCCATGCGGGATATTTTTATTAATATTATTTATTTGGGTTTTCTTTATTTCTTTTATTTTATTGGTTTATTGATTTATTTATAATTTTTATGATCATGTCTATGTGTAAGTTATAGTTTTTAAAATGTTATAATTTTTAATTTAAGAAAGGAGTATTAGTGATAGTAATTTTGTTTGATTCTATTTTTGTTTTTAATATTTTGGTTTAAAATGTGTTATGTAATTTTTATTATTTAAAAGGTGTTATCCATAGAATAATATGGATTTACTATTCGCTAATCACTTTCAAAGTTGGGAGTCAATTTTAAGGCTTGTTTCAATACTTTAGTTGTAATAGTAGTGATTGTTAAAAAATTGTATTAATATTACTAACACTTTTTTATTTGTGAGTTAATTTTAAAGGTTTTGTCAACAACATTATGAAATTATTAATACCATTAACAATTAAATTAAATTTATTATACCAATTAAATTTAAATAGCTTACATAATTAAAGTTTAATAAATAAAATCTATGAAATAGATATATCAATAAAGCTAGTTGATGTTTTTAACAATATTATTGTTTACATATTCATTTATAAGGAAGAAAGAGAATGGAGGAAAATAGACAGGAATGGGAGGTAATTATCAAAGGCACCAAGCATGTGTTCACATGTCTTGTTGGTGGTTGTGTGGGGATCTTGAGTCGATCTAAACAACTTTACATTGTTTGATAGGAGAGAAGTGGATTCTTTTGTTGAGAATTGATTAACTAAGTATTTTAGCTAACATAGCAACTTTAATTCACTATTTAGAGGTACCATGGTGAACTCTCATGGTAGCATCCATGCACATTCCTTTATTCTGGGAGACTTGGCTATGTATTTGACCATGAAGGGGCCTATAAATAAATGCAAAAGACTTTTTCTGACTAAAAAATCAAAATTTATTCGCAAAAAGTGAAAAAGGTTGCAATGTACATTTGATGCTAAGATGCTAAGATTATTTCCTTCCATGTAGGTTTAGTGCATATTTATTTCTCCTCTCATAGTCGTTTTTGACCATTTTTTCAATATTGAACTATCTCACTTGACCAAAAGCTTGTCGTCTTTTACATTCTACCTTCACATAATTTTATTATAGATACAATGGAGGAGAAGGATTGGTGTTATACATCTATTTCATAATTACAATTAAGTTAATCAAACCAAATATCTGATAGATGAAAAAAAAACATAATTGTACATGTGAATTTGTGTACCTTCTAAGCAAATAATTTTCAATTTTTGCTTTACATTGTTCAATCCACATTCTTTGGAAAACTTATGAGCTTGTACCATTCAACATGGGGATCCATCTACAAGGAATTCAATCTCACGAATTTGCTTTACAATTTTATTATATGTAGGTTCTAATGCTTGACAGTGCCCACACCACAATGGATATATCTACTAAGAACAAAAAATTGTCTAACAAAGAAATATAGGTTGATTGGTGCTTCTGCAAAAAGACACCTCCACCTCATAAGAAGAATGTCCTGACATCCTCAATCTTGGCATGCATTAAACTGCATGGGGGTAGTCATCCTACATCGATAATTAATGCAGTCATTGTGATGGGGTGGCAAGAATCACATCAATAATGCAATTTTATTATATGTAGGTTCCAATTCCAATGCTTGACCATGCCCACACCACAGTGGATATATCTACTAAGAACAAAAAATTCTCAAACAAAGAAATATAGATTGATTGGTGCTTATGCAAAAATACACCTCCGCCTCATAAAAAGAATGTCCTGACATCCTCAATCTTGGTATGCATTAAACTACATGGGGCCAGTCATGCCACGTTGATAATTAATGCATTCATTGTTATGGGGTGGAAAGAATCACCCCCTAAACTGCATTCAATCTTGGCATGCATTAAACTGCATGGGGGGCCTATTTGTCTTGCTAAGCATCCTCGTCGAGGAAAAAATTTTATTATTATTTATTAGGGTTTCCTTTTTTTCTTTTAATTGATTGGTCTATTGATTTATTTATAATTTTTAGGATCATGTCTATGTGTAAGCTAGAGTTTTTAAAATGTTACAAGTTATTATTTAAGAAAGGAGTCTTAATGATAGTATTTTTGTTTGATTCTATTATTTTTCTCAATATTTTGTTTTAAAAGGTGTTAATTAATTTTTTTATTTAAAAAGTGTTATCCATTTTAAATTATGAAAATTTTAGTTGTAGTAGTAGTGATTGTAAAATTTAGATATTTAAAAATAGGATCACTAATATAAAATGACACCCAAAAAAAACATGGATCACGGACACAGATTACTAATATAAAATGACACCAAAAAAATCTTAATAAACACATATCACTAATATAAAATACCATGCCATGTATAAGTAATTTCAAGATTCCATCCTTACCATCCTATTTCCAGATAAGAGGTTTTGATTGGTGAATCACTAAGGCCTTCCCTATGGCATTAAGGCTAAGCCTTTGCATGAAACAATCGGGGGCATTCAAGCCATTCAACTAATAAGATTATTTTTCCCTTCTAGGCCTTTTAGGTGGGTACTGTTAATACTTAAACCGTTAAAGTGCTTGCCCACACATCGGTGATATTATTCCTCACTCAAACCGAATATGGCTCTATTTAATTTTTAAAATCAAAACTCAAGAAAAACACAAATTACAAGTTTGAGATTTTAATCCTTTGTTGGTTAACGAATCCAAGATATATTACGGTGACAAAGTGAAATCACCTGTAACTTACTAATTCAATCTTTTATCAATGCATATAAGAGTTTGATACAATTTTTTAAGAACTATATTAATCAAAATTCTTAAGATCTGCCTTATACTAAGTGCAAAGTATTGTTTTTTTTAGATACAATTTGTCTATCTGACATCATGTATACAACAACCTTGTCGAGGATCAAAGGTCTGCGTCATCAAAGTGGATTATTCACCAGACTTATTCTTCATCATTTTGAGGTGAAACTCTGTGATTCGGTGGTTCTGGATGTAACATCAATCACCAAACAAAAGAAATATACAAATTTGGTGGGTCTGTGGATGTGGAATCTCACTGTAATAAAAATTGTAATACACTTGAGTAACAATGCTGCGGAATGTTAGGTAAACTAAAAATTGTAATGCTGCGGAATGTTAGGTAAACTAAAAATTGTAATACACTTGAAAAACGATGTTGCGGAATGTTAAGTGGTTTACCTGGTTCCGGAGAAGACAAATGTTAAAACCCTCACCAGTAAGTTTCTCTAAAAACCAAGCAGCTGCAAAATTCCAAAAACTCTTAGTCAAATATCCTTTAAAATAGAATTTCTAAAATTATTTATATAAAATTGATGAAAATTAAGTCTGCAATGAGACTTTATTAAGCATAATTTGGAAAGAAATGTGAAATATCCATTTCATTCTCACAAATAAGACTTTTTGTGAGCTTCTCATTTTTGTTCAGACATGAAATTCAATTCTATTTACAAAATTTATTGGAGAAATAAATACGACATCAATCCAGAAATCATGGTTCAACGGAATCTTGAAGCAAGAACTTTGTGAATATAAACTTTCAGCTTCCACCCATGAAAAAAAACAAGGGACGACACAATTTAAATTAAAGAATGAAGAATGTAGATCAGAGATGTATATTCGTAAACAAGACTTTCTGTAGAATACCAAAAATAAAAATTTGAACAAAAAGGAAAAACTTTTATTCAATTCTATTTACAAAATTTACTGGAGCAATATATATGACATCAACCAAGAAATCATGGTTCAGTAGAATCTTGAAGCAAGAACTTTGTGAATATAAACTTCCAGCATATGAAAAAGACAAGGGATGACACAATGCAAATTAAAATTGTATAATGTAGATCAGAGATATATTCGTAAACAAGATTTTATGTACAATACCAAAATTAAAAAATTTGAACAGAAAGGAAAAACTTTTATTCAATAACAGAAAGGAAAAACGTTGATATTACAATTTGATATTACACAATAAAACATGTATTAAATAAAGGAATACCACACCAATAACACATGTATAAAAATTTGATATTACATTGTTTGCTTCTCATCTAGACATACTAACAAAAATGCTAATACAAAATTGAGTTTTCCAGCATGCATACATGCCTGACCTTGAACAAATATACTATAACGCATTCAGCAGAGTCATTCGAATTTGGACTTAGAAATGGAAATCGACCGAGAAATCATTCATGAACCTTGCCCAACGAGTAGCGTGGCGACTGCTCGGACGCAAACGCGGGTTCCCTTGTCGACTCGTCTTCATGTGCTCTGCCAACATGTGGTGTCTCCGGAATTGGTTGAGCGACCGAAGCAGATCACCCAATCTACTGAGCTTCCCATGTGATGCTTCCGAGAGACCAATTGTTGCTGCCACCTTGAGCCCCGACGAGTGTTGAGGCCACTGCTGCGCTGGATTGGACACCCATTCTTGTTGGCTATATTTGCATCGAATCCTTGACTCAAGGGGAATTCAATGTGTGAGTACCAGGAATTCGAGCCACCAGGTTATTCCTCTAGATTGCCATGGTTCATTCGCCAAAGCTGAAGATGGGAACGAGTACAGCTAAAAACATTGGGATTTAGGAGGATATGCAGATCAAAGATGAATATTCGTAAACAGGATTTTCCGTAGAAAACCAAAAATAAAAAAATGGAACAGAAAGGAAAAAAATTATTCAATTCTATTTACAAAATTTACTGGAGCAATAAATATCACATCAATCAAGAAATCATGGTTGATCAGAATAGAAATCATGGTTCAGCGGAATCTTGAAGCAAGAAACTTCCAGCGTCCCCCTATGAAAAAAACAAGGGACGACACAGTTTAAATCAAAGAATGCAGAATGTATATCAAAGATGAATATTTGTAAACAAGATTTTCTGTAGAATACCAAAAATAAAACAAAAAATTGAACAGAAAGGAAATTTTGGTAAGGAATAAATCAAGCGACGATTTGGTAAGGAATAAATCAAGCGACGTAAGGATTCAGTTATGAGAAGGGTAAAGAGTCGGGTAAGGAGTCGGTAAGAATTCAAGGGAGGGTAAAGAGTCGGGTAAGGAGTCCGTACAGATTCAACGGAGGATAAGGAAGAGTCGGTTATGAGATCAACAGATGGTAACATTTTAATCATCTAACACTTAATCTGAGGGTGTATAACAACAACAGCAAGGATCAGAGGAGAGTTCATCTCAAAGGGAACGCCTTACGGCATAAATATGTTTATAAAAATATATATATATTTTTTAATTTTGTATGGTTTTGTTGGCTTGATGGGGTTTGGACCTAGGTTTTGAGTTAGTGGCGCTAACCAACAAAACCATATACTATTGGCCCTTTTGGCAACAACCCACATAGCGCAGGTTGTAGTCTCACCCAAGGTAGTATTAGGGGATGCTAGAACTAGGTTTCTGCATCCAAAGGGCTATGTTATGTGTTTTCTACAGATCTAGGGCTTTATCTTGATCTTCATGAACCCTAACCCTTGAAACCTAGAACTTACAATAAATAATAGTTTACAATTTTTTTTCTTTTTTCAATTGCGCTAAAAATGAATAACTTCATACAAATAAGAAGATCTATGTCTTTATGAATCTATTAAGTAATTTTCCTGAGAAAATGCATTCAATAGTTCATAAATACAACAAATTAAGAAATAAACAGTAATACACATTTACAAAAATATCACTTCAAACTATTTCTTTATTATGGTTAAGATTCTCAGTTACAAACTCTTTCCAACCTTACACACACAACTACAGGGGCCCACGTACTCTGCTACGGACTTACCAAGGTCTTCACACACACAACTGCATGAGCCTTCCCCTTCACCTAAGTATGAAATAGACAAATTCAAACTCAACTCATGCACTTCCTACTTAGCTTTTCTATGACTCTTCTATGACTTCCTTTTATACTCTTCCTTCATTACAATACCATGGTCTGCGAACCAAGGGCGGGTCTCAAAACAACTTGACTCTAACAAACTAAGGGTCTCTGATATTCCTAAAGCCCCTTCGACCCCTATTGACATGTGCTACTCACGCTCTGCTCCTCAAAATGCAGAGACTTTACAATATCTTTACAATCTTAACAAAAATTTAAAAAAATATGACCCAGGGGACCCCATCCCAATAGATTTAAAAATTTATTTATTTTATTTATTATTATATTAGAGGAATTAACAATTGGGTGAATCTCTTACTCACATGATATGGATCAATTCTGATTGCTACCACTAGAACTCCTAGGTGAAACATGTCACCCATAGCATGCGGCCCATGGAGAAACTCAGGGATTTGAACCTAGAATTTCTTGGAACATAATATTTTATTTTCACAACAATCATCATCTGAGCTACCCTAGGGGCTTAGAATTTTGTCTATTTTAAAGTAAAATATATTTTTCAAAATATTTGGTTTTAGGAATTTTTTTTATTTATTTTTCTAATCCAAGTGATGCTACTTGAATAACATTTCCTTTGTCTTTAAGATTAAGACATATAAATAACTCACGACTAATGAGAGTATTAAATGCAACAATCAACTATAATGAAGGCATCCCATATTTCAAAATGCATTCAATACTTTCACATTCAATTCACCATAAAATAAAAATACTCAGAGGTAATATTTTTTAAACATGGCATCATGTATTGATGTTTCCTATCTCACCAATGTCTATGCTTTGATCTTGTTAGTGTTCTAGTACCCAAAATATAACTATTAACCAAAAGTTGGGAATTTTATTTGAACCATATGCCTTAAAATTAATAAGAAACCAATAATTATAGTCCACTTCAAGGGGGAAACCTTCTTTTACCACAATAAATAATTCTTCCACACAAACATTTCTATTGCATTGGGGTCCCCTAGTTGATGAATGATCTTCCATGCCTTCTCATCTCGCTTCAAATTTATCCTTTCTTCTTCCACTCTATTAGATTGTGGAATAGAAATAACACATAGTAAACCCGTTGTGTCTTCCACTTTCCTTAAGATTGCATCTACCACAATACTTTCACATTCAATTCACCATAAAATAAAAATACTCAGAGGTAACATTTTTTAAACATGGCATCATGTATTGATGTTTCTTATCTTACCAAAGTCTATGCTTTGATATAGTTAGTGTTCCAGTACCCAAAATATAACTATTAACCAAAATTTGGGAATTTTATTTGAACCATATGTCTTAAAAATAATAAGAAACCAATAATTATAGTCCACTTCGAGGGAGAAACCTTCTTTTACCACAATAAATAATTCTTCCACACAAACATTTATATTGTGTTGGTGTCCCCTAGTTGATGAATGATCTTGCATATCTTCTCATCTTGCTTCAAATTTATCCTTTCTTATTCCACTGTGTTAGATTGTGGAATAGAAATAACACATAGTAAACCCTTTGTGTCTTCCTCTTTCCTTAAGATTGCATCTACCACAATACTTTCACATTCAATTCACCATAAAATAAAAATATTTAGATAACATTTTTTAAACATGGCATCATGTATTGATGTTTCTTATCTTACCAAAGTCTATGATTTGATCTTGTTAGTGTTCTAGTACCCAAAATATAACTATTAACCAAATTTTGGGAATTTTATTTGAACCATATGCCTTAAAAATAATAAGAAACCAATAATTATAGTCCACTTCAAGGGAGAAACCTTCTTTTACCATAATAAATAATTCTTCCACACAAACATTTATATTTCGTTGGGGTCACCTAGTTGATGAATGATCTTGCATATCTTCTCATCTTGCTTAAAATTTATCCTTTCTTATTCCACTGTGTTAGATTGTGGAATAGAAATAACACATAGTAAACCCTTTGTATCTTCCTCTTTCCTTAAGATTGCATCTACCACAATACTTTCATATTCAATTCACCATAAAATAAAAATACTTAGATAACGTTTTTTAAACATGGCATCATGTATTGATGTTTCTTATCTTACCAAAGTCTATGATTTGATCTTGTTAGTGTTCTAGTACCCAAAATATAAATATTAACCAAATTTTGGGAATTTTATTTGAACCATATGCCTTAAAAATAATAAGAAACCAATAATTATAGTCCACTTAGAGGGGGAAACCTTCTTTTACCACAATAAATAATTTTTCCACACAAAAATTTCTATTGCGATGGGGTCCCCTAGTTGATGAATGATCTTGCATGCCTTCTCAACGTGCTTCAAATTTATCCTTTCTTCTTCCACCTTGTTAGATTGTGGACTAGAAATAACACATAGTAAACCCTTTGTGTCTTCCTCTTTCCTTAAGATTACATCTGCCACAATATTTTGTTTTCCCTGTTTGTAGATAATTTCAAAGTCATAACCCCACATTTTTAACCCATTTTTGTTGTTCTTTTGAAAATAGTCTTTGATACAAGAACTACTTCAAACTATCATGATCTAATTTTACTTTGAATTTGTTGGAAATAATACTGAGAGGGAGGGGGGTGTATATCAGTGTTAGTCAAGTCAATAATATTTTCTTTTCATACCCAAATTTATATGCACTACTTCAATCAAGGTAACCCGCGTGTACACATGACTGTGTTTAAGGAAACCAATGTATACCCAACAATCTTATGATTTAGTTAATTCATCATATGTTGATCTTTAATCTATGCATCAGTAATATATTAAACATTAAATAGTAACCATTTGCAATTAATAACATAATGAACCATCACACATAAGCAACACACATGAACACCAAGATTTAAGGTGGAAACCCAATGTGGGTGAAAACCACCTACTGTTGTCATCTTTGTCCTCTTTTAATAATAAGAAAATCTATTTACAACATTATACTGGTGCAAACTCATACCAATATGAAGGCTTCTACCTGAAGAAGGTTACTACCTTCTCACCTTCTCTAGCTTCTATTGGAATGGGAGCTACAACACCCTAGCTCTTGTACTAGATGATATGTTTACTAGTATGTAGGTGTCGACCTACAGAAGGCTACGACCTTCTTTCTTTCTCCAGGGACCACGTTTCATAAATTTTCAAACTAGATGCTCCTGGTACACAACAATACACATGAAGGCCTCGTTTCAACTTAATTTCATACTGGACCCATTATCAACATTGAAGCTCAAAATCAATCACTGTTGCACTACAACCATCAAATGCATCTGCATTAACCAATAAAATCAATCATAAATCTCTTAATCACCCATAATCGAATCACGGAAAACCCATCGTCACTAAAGCAATTCAAAATCAATCAATCTTAACATTCATTATACTGTCATCAAACTATAGTCACCAAAACACAGAGCAGAACCCAGAATTCTGCAACAAAAGTCAGATGCACCTGTAACATCAAATATCATATTACATAGTGTATACACTACTTATATGTGTTGAACTCTGTTAGGCCCCTATACTACTAGTGTAACCCATTATTGTTAATAGTACAACCCATTTATTATATTGATGTACCCACGTAGTTCCCATATTGTTACTATTGTGCCCCATAGAAGCCCACTTTTGTATTATTGTGCCCTTACATTATTATTGTTATTTCGGCTCTGATTATGTTATGACCCCTTAGACTCCTATATATAGAAAGGAGGTCTTTTCATTTGTATCATCCAAGAATTGTTCATTTATGTAATGTAAAGGAGGTTGCCCCCTTGAAGAGGCTAAATTCTAAGGCGTTGGTCTATCTTTTCTATCTTTTCTTGAGCTGGTTTTATAACATATGGTATCATAGCTTTGCATTCTAGGGTTTCGCTACTCCAAATAGGTCATCGTAGAATTTTCACTATAACATTTTTCTGCGATGTTTAAGAAGCTAAAAAAAACCCATTTGAGAATAAATCGCATTAAATCTCGGATATGAATTTTAGAGCTTTTCGCACTATATTTGAGGAGATATGATCTGAGGAAGTTGGTCTTTTTGTAGACTCCTAAATTACATTCCAAACAACTGACCTGGGGAAAATCATCATAACTTTCTCTCTGAGCATTGGATTGAAATTTCGTAAGAAGGTACAGAAAGAGAATGGATTGTAGTTTCTTGTAGATATTTTTCAGAGACAAAGGTCAAAATAGTGACACGTGGCACTTCATACAAGTTCACTCTTCTGGAAAGGTCTATAATCAGGTCATCTTGGGAGATTGTGCATAACTCTTTCTTGGAGAACCCAATTTGGATAGGACTGGTGGCACTGGAAAGAGGACATAGAGGGATACTACAGTCCCAATTTTATAACTTAAAGATACAAAAATACAGAGTTATAGTCATTTCAAGATCGAGCTCCTAAAATCAAGAAAAAGCAAGATGAGGAAGTTTTATGGCAAGGATCCGGTAAATTGGATACTTCAGATGGAGCAATATTTGATCTACATAGTGTACCACTGTTACAAAATGTATGTATTGCATCTTCATATTTAGAACCGGATCAATTCTTATGGCATGAAGGGCTTTGTTCTCGTAAACAACTTGTTACATGGTCAATTTTCACGAAGGAAATGATAGCACATTATGAGGATACAAAAAGCAACACCTTCTTTAGGGTAACACCACAACAATTGGAAAGAGTAAAAGGGATTGTGACATAGTGGAAAGAAAAATTATAGAAACTAGGAAGCATACCCCACACAACCATAAAGATGGAAGTGTTGTTTCTCCTAGCGTTTCACAACCTACAAGGGTTACAACACAACAATTGGAAGAAAAAATAGAAAAAGGGCTTTGTTACAATTGTGATAGAAAATGCACTAAAGGTCATAAGTGGGTTGAGAATAAATTATTTTACATAGAATATGAAGACGAGGAAGAAAAGGATCAAGAAACATCAAAAGAAGAAGATATACACCAGGACCCCACCCCAGAGAAAGAAGAAATGAATCAGACCATATCTTGTAAAGAATTGGCAAGAATTACCACTCAAACTCTCAAGGTAGAAGGACATATCAAGAAGAAAAAAGTGCAAGAAGTGAAAGATCACATTGAGAAAGAAGAAATGAATCCAACCATATCTTGTAATTCATTGGTCGAAATTACCACTCCTCAAACTATCAATATAGAAGGACATATCAAGAAGAAAAATGTTCAAGAAGTGAAAGATCACATCGAGCATCAAGAAATGAATCCAACCATATCTTGTAAAGGATTGGAAGAAATTACCACTCCTCAGACTCTAGAGATATAAAGACATATCAAGAAGAAAAAGATTCAAGCAGTGAAAGATCACTTTGAGCATTAACAAGAAGTTCTCCAAATTTTAAAGGATAACACCACTTCAATGCAAAATCAAACGAAACAATAGGTAGATCAACATTGTAGTGAATTTTTTTTTTTTATGTAGGTGATTGGGTATTTTTACTGCTACATCTCAAGCAATATATTTATGAGAAGGAAATGTTGGCAATACTACATCACTTAAAAAATGGCGACCTTACCTAATGGGAAGACTCCTCAAGGATGAGGATGTGGAAGCATTGTTTTGTGATATTTCTATTATCCAACTAGATTGGATAAACAAAGCAAGGGATGGATGGAAGAAGGATGAAGAAGTATGGCCACTTATTCAAAAGTTGCAAAAGATCCCAATTCAAACAATATTTCCAAAAATTGAATAGGAAGGAAAAATCATATTGGAACCTAGAGAAATCACAGAAACAAGAACCCAACAACTACAAAATCGATCAATTTCAGAGTATCTCATCAAGGGGAAGGACTTACCCGCTGAAAATTCCACATGGGAGGACAATAATTTTATACAGAGGCATCAAGAACTACTCAAGCGTTGATGTCAATGTTTTTTGAAGGAGAGGGGCATGTTAGGCCCCTATACTATTAGTGTAACCCATTATTGTTATTAGTACAACCCATTTATTATATCGAAGTACCCATGTAGTGCCCATATTATTACTATTGTGCCCCATAGAAGCCCGCTATTGTATTATTGTGCCCTTACATTATTATTGTTATGTCGGCTCTGATTATGTTATGACCCCTTAGACTCCTATATATAGAAAGGAGGTATTTTCATTTGTATCATCCAAGAATTGTTCATTTATGTAATGTAAAGGAGGTTGCCCCCTCGAAGAGGCTGAATTCTAAGGTGTTGATCTATCTTTTCTATCTTTTTTTGAGCTGGTTTCATAACAAACTCATGTGTATACTCGCTTTTATCAAAGCCAACTAGTATATATGTCTGTAAATATTAATTCATAATTTTGCAGCGATTCCAAACTTCAGTTAGACCTAGATCATAACATTTACAGAACAACACATGCGTAAGTATTTAGATCTAGACGATACATGATCAAATGATATAATGATAATTCATTTCGAGCCTTAAGATACCAATTCATCTTTGGATCTTATCCCTCATCAACTGCTAAGGTTCATCCTTGGTTCAGATCAAACAAAGCACCATAAATCGATAACTTGCATACTGAATCTCACCCTTCATCAGATATTCAATACTTGCACACCTAACTTAATGATCTTCTCCTCCTTTTATAGTTTTAGGCCTTTCTCAATACCATGGACCAAAACCACTTAGGACCAATACCTTGGACCAGATACTTAGGGTTAATACCTCGGACCAAATACCTTTGGCCAATACCATGGATCAAAATACCATGGACCAAATACCTTGGACCAATAGCTTAGTTTTCCAAGGTATACACGTTTTTCCTTCTATGAAAGTGCATGTGTACGTATACACTACTTATGGTCAGTGAACCTCCATGTATACGTAGCTTGGTCAAGGTGAAATTGTGTATACCTCTCTTTCTTCATTCTTTGTAGTCTGATCTGTAATTCTTTGATGTTAACCTGCTGCACTGTGAACTGTCATCTGAGAGAGTTACCATTGTACATTACTTCTGAACTGATTCCTTTGCACTACCCTGCATTTTGTCACTACTGTCATGCATGTTGTCACATCTGATATCTCTACTATAGATTCATCTAGTTACCATATACAAGTGAGTTGTTCTGCTACAATTGGGTTTCCATAAAGTACAACACATGCATCATAATGCCCACAATCTCCCCCTTTGGACTTGATGGCAACAACAAAATGTCAATAAGAAGAGCTATTACATGCATGAAGATAGTGATGGATTTTCAAATAGTGATGGGGATGAACAAGGTAATGATGATAGATTTTTGATGGCTTTTGAAGATGATGATTTATTGGATGCTATAAATGAAGAAGGTATTTATGAAGAAATTTCTAAACTTAAAGTTTTTTTAGAGGAAAAGAATATGATTATAGATACTCTAACATTCCAACTTGTTGAAAAGGATAAACACAATGAAGAGGCAGAATGTGAAATCGTGGGACTTAGAAAAGAAATTGAGAAAACAAAAGCCCTTAATCTCATATTTGCTAAAGGATCTGAAACTCTAGATGAGATTATCAAAGTGCAGCGTTCTCCTCTAATCAACACTGGTCTCAGATTTTCCGAAGAAGCATCTCAAGCTCAAAAGCAAGCGTAGAAGCCATCCACCTCCAAAAGTTATCTTGATGCAACAAGGAGAAGTGAACGTTGACAATCGATAGTAAAAGCATAATGTAGATCACCAAGTAAATTAGGGACAATTTGCATCAAGAATGATCAAAGATTATCAAGTAAATCGGAGGAAATCTATGTCAAGCATGAACAGAAGCCTCAACTGACCACATGTAAATCATTCTCAATTTGGCTCTAGAATGGATGGAAACTATAATCATATGGTTGGTAGATTTGATAATCGTTGGAATTTCTTCAATGGCCAATGTTTCTCTTGTCATAACTTTGGTCATAAAGCTACTCAATGTGTTGCCTACAAGACCATTATGACTAGGGAAGTGCAAAAACAAAGGAGTATGATAGGAATCATGAAAAGAACCTACAATAACTTCTCTGCTCTTAAAAATTAAATAGAATGTTCTATCTGTAACAACTTCAGTCATGAAGATTTTGAATGCAGAAGCAGGTTTCGGCAAACAACTCAGAAGGAGCAAGCTTCATTGAGTTCCAAAACATGGAAAAATAAATGCAACCGGAAAGATGTGGGATAGCCTTATATGCGAAAGGACAGGAAAATCAATGGTACATCGACAGTGGATGCTTGAAACATATGATAGGTAATAAAGAAAAACTTCAGTCATATAGTGCCTTAGAAAAGGAAAAGAAGGTCTCATTTGGAAATGACACCCCTACATTCATAAAAGGTAAAGGCTCTGTTCATTTGAAAGAAAAGGTCAAGGCTAGAAATGTTATGTATGTTGATGGCTTAAAGCATAATCTATTGAGTGTCAGTCAGATGTGTGATCAAGGAACTAAGGTAATATTTCGATCAAATGGATGTATTGTTCGTGAGCTTGATACACGAAAAACAGTGATCGGAGGCATAAGAACTCAAAATAACTTATACGTACTCAAGGGAGAACAACAATAATGTTATTTAAGCAAGAATGATGAACACTAGCTATGGAACATAAGACTAGGACATCTTAGCTTCTCTCAGATAAGGAAAGCATGCAAATATCAGGCAATTCGTGATCTTTCTGACATCAAAATTCTAGACAATACAATATACAAATCATGTCAATTTGATAGGCAAACCAGAACTAATCTCCCTGAGAAGGAAGGATCAGCTAGCAGGCCACTTGAACTTGTTCACACCGATATATGTGGTCCAACTAGGAAGAGGTCACCTCGAGGAGAAGAGTATTTCATATTGTTCATTGACGACTTTTCAAGGATGGGTTGGATAGGACTCATGAAGTATAAAGATGAAACTTTCAAAAAGTTCAAGTCATTCAAAGCCTTGATTGAAAATGAATTAGATTGCAGAATCAAATGCCTCAGATCTGATCGAGCAGGGGAATTTACCTCAGATGATTTTTTCAATTTTTGTGAAGAACATGGAATAAGAAAGGAATTTTCTGCTGCAAGGACTCGTCAGCAAAATGGGGTAGTGGAAAGGATGAACAGAATGGTTCAACAAATGGCTCGTGCTATGCTTGATGAGTCTGTAACTCCCGCAACCTTCTGGGGTGAAGCCGCATTTGCCACTATTACTATTCTCAACAAGACAAACGTTCGGGTAAACAACACTCAGAATCCTCATGAAATTTGGTACAGTAAGACTCCCACAATAAAATACTTCAAAATTTTTGGAAGAAAATGCTACATTAAAAGGATTGATGAAAATCTTGGCAAGTTTGAACCTAGAGCAGATGAAGGAATTTTACTTGGCTACTCTCCCCATAGCAAAGCTTACAAATGTTACAATAAAATACTTGGTAAAATTGTTGAAGGTATTGATGTAGTGGTTGATGAAGAAGGAAACACTCCTAGGCAAGTAAAATCTGAAGATTTCGGAGATGACGAAGACGATCCGTCAACATCAAATCAGATTCATGACGAAAAAGAATCCCATGAGGCATCAGAAGAATAGATAAGGATAGAAGAAAAGACTCCATCCAGATACATTCAGAAGAATCATCCAGAATCTCAAATTTTGGGGCAGAAAGAGGCAGGTGTACAAACAAGAAGAACCATTTCAGAAGCTTCAAGCTATCTAGAATTTCTCTCCTCCACTGAACGACAGAATAGAAGAGAGGCTTACAAAAATGAATGTTGGGTCAAGGCCATGGAAGAATAACTCGAGCAGATTGAAAAGAATAGCACTTGGGAGTTGGTTCCTAGACCAAAAGATAAGAATTTCATAGGGACAAAATGGATTTTCAAAAATAAACTGAATGAAAATGGGGATGTGGTTAGAAACAAGGCAAGACTTGTTTGTAAAGGATATGTGCAACAAGAAGGAATAGACTTTGAAGAAATTTTTTCTCCAGTTGCCAGACTTGAGGCCATAAGAATGTTCCTTACTCTCTAGCTTGCAGAAGTTCAAAATATTTCAGACGGACGTAAAATCTACCTTTTTGAATGGAGAGTTAAATGAAGAAGTATATATTGAACAACCAAATGGGTTTATTCTTAGAAATGATCCAAAACTTGTATGTAGACTCAAAAAGGCTCTCTATGGCCTTAAACAGGCTCCAAGGGCGTGGTATTATTGGTTGGATAAGTACCTCCATCAACAAGGTTTTATAAAAGGATCAACTCATAGCAATATATATATGAAAGTTGACAATGATAAGTTGCTAATACTTGTTGTGTATGTTGATGATATCATCTTTGGTAGCAATGAAGAAGACATGAGTCAAAAATTTTCCTTGGTGATGTAAAAAGAGTTTGAAATGTCCATGCTTGGTGAGCTCACATATTTTCTTGGTTTACAAGTCCAACAAAACAAAGATGGCATTTTTCTATCACAAACTAAATATCTCAAGAAGATCTTGAAGAAATATGGGATGGAGGATTCAAAACCAGTATGTACCCCTATGGTGACAGGATGCAGCCTTAGCGCAAATGATGAATCAGTAGTTGTACATCAACCAACCTATAGATCCATGATTTGTAATCTGCTCTATCTAACAGGTACCTAACCAGACATTATGCATGCTGTGGGAATAGTTGGAAGGTTTCAGGCAAATCCAAAGGAAACTCATCTTCAGGTAGTTAAGAGGATCTTCAAGTATCTTCAAGGAACTCAAAAATGTTGCTTATGTAATCCTAGAGGTATAGATCTCACACTTCATGCATACACTGATGCGGATTGGGTAGAAAGCATGGATGACAAGAAAAGCACTAGTGGTGGTGCATTCTTCATGGGTCCTAGGTTAGTATCTTGGTTCAGCAAGAAACAAAGCTCTATTGCATTATCTACAGCTAAAGCAGAATATGTAGCTACTGTGCCTTGTTGCACACAACTAATTTGGATGATACAAATATTGCAAGATCTTCAAATCAACTGCACTCCACCTATCTCTATTTTGTGTGACAATATAAGTGCAATCATTATTTCAAAGAATCATGTCATGCATTCAAAGACTAAGCACATACGGATCAAGTATCATTTTCTCCGAGAACAAGTGCTTGAACAAAAGGTCAAATTGGAGTATGTTCCCTCTAAGGAACAAGTTGCTGATATTATCACCAAACCACTACACAGGGAGACCTTTGAATACCTCAAACAAAATTTGGGGGTAATTGATCCATCATCTTGCTATTGAATCTTGTATGTTTTAGAGATTGTTGGTTGTACGCGAGTTTCATATGGGGTATACGCATATATTCTTCAAATATGCATTGTTGGCATTATCATAGAAGATATTGGTTCAATCCTTCAGTTGTTTTGATTTCAGGAGGAGTAAGTGCAGAAGGAGAACATGGATATTGATCTGAATAATGATTGATAGATGCTATTTATATTTTGTCTCTATCTTTCTTTTGCCAAGGTCATGTAATAGCCTATCTTGGTTTCCCTGCTATGCCTACGATGGATAATGTAATATGCTTATTATATCATGTATCCCCACTTGGTTGGGAGTCGTATGTATGATTATTTGGTGATAGGAAGGTTAGTTATGATATATAAAGTCATATTTCGAACATCTTGCAGATCTTGCCTATATGTCAGGGGGAGCATAACCCTTTGCCATTGATGTCAAAGGGGGAGAAAATACTTTGAGTGACTTTGGGTTGCCATCAAGTCCAAAGGGAGAGATTTTTGGCATTATGACACAGGTTTGACTCGATGACATAAGTGTTGTCCTTGATGGTAACTCACTTAAATAGAAAATCACAAGTTCAGGCTCTCAAAATAGTAGAAAATGAGATACCCGTAGCTTCCTATTCACAAAGTTGCAGATATATGCAGGTGTGCTGAAAAAAGCTGCGGACATGTGCACAGGTGCTCCGAACAAAAAGTGTGGACATAAAGTACACACACTTTCATGCAGAGAAAAGCGTGCATGTGGGAAATCTTATAGTTGGTCCATGGTTAGATGATGTAACAATGCCTGATGTGGAAGAACCAATGGATTCTATTTATCCATCTAAGCCTTCCTCTTCTAGGAAGAGGTCTTCATGGCTTAGGGGCTACTTGATGATGCTGAAGGACATGCTGCATCTTGAGGAACCTTTCGTGAAAATAAGAAACCTAATAGGTATCAGGGATACCTGACCATCATGAGCACGATCATACAAACTGAGCCTTCATCATTCTCACATGTCGTTAAGCATGAAGTATGGAAGGATGCTATGACCGAAGAATATGAGTCTATCATGAAGAATGATGTCTGGGAAGTAGTTCCCAGACCTCAAGACAAAACAATTGTTACTTCCAAATGGCTTTACAAGATAAAGCATGCAGTAGATGGAAGTGTGGAAAAGTATAAGGGTCATTTTGTTGCTCTTGGTTTCTCCCAGAAGGAAGGTATAAACTATGATGAGATATCTGCACCTATTGCCATATATACGACCATCCACTCGATCATAGCCCTTGCCGCTTCACAAGGATGGAACCTACATTAGATGGATGTCAAGATCGCGTTCTTGCACGCCTCGATCAAAGAAGAGGTCTATGTGGAGCAGCCTAAAGGATTTGAGATTTATGATTGAAAATCTCATGTATGCAGGTTGAAGAAGGCTCTCTATCAGCTGAAGCAAGCAACCGGAGCATGGTATGAGAGGATAGATAGCTACTTGATGAAGCTGGGATTCATTAGGAGTGAAGCTGATCCTAACCTTTACTTTAAGGTTGAAGATGCCAAGCCTCTCATACTGGTGTTGTATGTGGATGACCTCTTTCTAACAAGTGCACACCCTCTCATTCACAAATGTAAGAGGGAGTTGGCTTCTGAATTTGAAATGAAGAATCAAGGACTTGAAGTGTGGTAGAAGCCAAGGGAAATTTTCCTATCTCAAGGAAAATATGTGATGAAGATTCTGAAAAAATTTGGTATGGTGGACTGGAAGTCTGTGACTACCTCGAGGATCTTAAATTTTAGAAGTTATATGGTAGTGATGTCAGACCAGATTTGGGAAATGCCTCTAAGTTTCAAAAACTCATTCGCGTTGATGTTCTTGGTGAACCTCTATCCGAACATATGTTTTGCAGTTAGCATTGTGAGCTCATATTTGGTTGAGCCTCACTATATTGGTGCCAATAATCTTATGAGATGTCTTCAGGACACAGTCTCTCATAGATTGGGATGCACTCCCAGAAATATGAAACTGCATGATGCTGATTAGGCAGGTAGTGTGGAGGATCATTGGAGCACTTTTTAGTGTTGTTTCTCTTTGGATTTTGCTTCGATATAATGGATGATTAGGAAGTAGAAGTTGGTTGCCATAAGCACTACCAAGACTGGATACATATCTATGAGTATGATCTCGTATGAAGCTGCCTGGTTGGGGAAGCTCTTCAGCGAGCTGTTTGAATGCATACCACTGTGATTCTCTGTAACAACCAGAGGTGGGATTCTATTATTGACGAATCCCGTATTCGTCGATTGCTCCAGCAGATAGACATCATCTGGGATATGGTAATTCAATGAGAAAGGAGGCTCTATCACATTAAGATGATTTACAGGTTGATACACCATGTCAAAGCCCCAAGGAAGGATCTAATCTGTGATTTTCCCAAACGACTTGCGGTCATCAAGAAACCCTTGTACAAGGGTCCTACATGTTGCATGCATTGAGCTCTGGGAGCTCTGAGGGCTTGTAGTTCTTACTAGAGCAACATATGACCACAGGGTGACTCACCCTCCCCTGGTGGTGCGCACTGGAACAAGATGACTCACTCTCTTGTGAGACAAGATGATTCGCTTTCTTGTGGAATAGGATGATTCGCTCTCTTGTGTAGTAGGATTGATGTTTTCTCCTATGAGGCCTGGATTGATGTGTTCTCCACGACGACTGTAGTAGGATTGATGTGTTCTCCTGTGAGGCCCGGATTGATGTGTTCTCCATGGCGGCCTGGATTGATGTGTTCTCCATGGCGATTGTAGCAGGATTGATGCGTTCTCCTATGAAGACAGGACTGATTAGTTCTCCTATCGAGGCATCCTACCCATGTAGTCTAGGACTCATGGGAAGTACCTCTCATCTGATCAATGAGCAGGGAAATGAAGTTAGGGACCATAGTAGTACCAATGAATGCATCGTTGTATCTACCGTACTCCCTACACTAGGATGACCTCCATTAATCTGGGATCAATGATACTGGTCTGGGACCAGTGGTAGGAGTTGTACCATACTATGACGCTAACTTCGGATTGGTTGAGACTGGTCTGGGACCAGTGGTACATATTCCGAGACTGATTTTGTGTCAGCGTAGTACCGATCTGGGACCAGCGAGAGTGGTACATACTATGACGCTTACTTCGGGTCGGTTGAGACTGGTCTGGGACCAGTGGTACACTCTCTTAGACTATGATACTAGTTTGGGACCAGTGGTAGGATTTGTAGCATACTATGATGCTGACTTCGGGTCGGTTAAGACTGGTCTAGGACCAGTGGTACATACTCTGAGACTGATTTCGTGTCAGTGCAGTACTGGTCTGGGACCAATGAGAGTGGTACATACTATGACGCTGACTTCAAGGCGATTGAGACTGGTCTAGGACCAGTGGTACACTCTCTGAGACTGTGATACTGGTTTGGGACCAGTGGTAGGAGTGGTACTTACTATGAAGCTAACTTTGGGTCGACTGAGACTGATCTGGGACCAATGATACGCACTCTAAGACTGACTTTGAGTCAGTGGAAGATGATACTAGTCTAGGACTAGTGGAGTTGTATTCACTATGACACTGACTTTGGGTTGGTTGAGACTGGTCTAAGACCAGTGGTACATACTCTGAGACTAACTTTGAGTTAGTATGATATATCATCGATCATTTCTTTTTCTTCATAATTCAGACAAAAGTGGATCATAATAGAACAATGCAAGAGCAGAGTAGAACAATATTGATCAGTACAGGGCAAAGCAAGACAAAGCAAAACAAGCAGAATAGAGCAGAGTAGGGCAAGGGTTAGGTTGTACAGGGCAGTGCATTTGATGGATGAATAGTAACAACCGATAGACATATTGCAGATAAAGTTCTCCCTAGTTGAGGGGGAGTGTTAAAATTGACAACCAGGGAAAAACTTCATGTGGGTCATATTATTCATGGCTGATAATATTTTTATTAGATTCCTCTCATCGAGAGGTGTAGTATTGATATAAATATCATCTGACTCTGATAAGTATTCATGGAGATATGAATTTATTTTGATTATGGAATTATTATCAAGCCAACCTACAACTCATGTAGGCTCAGAAGCCCAACAGTCACATCTATTCAAACACCAATCTTGTGTATAAATATAAGAGGAATTTTCCTCATTTGCACTCACTCTTCTCATCACATCTCTTTCTCTCTACTGCACATAAATGAGTCTCTTCTCTACTATGTAGAAATGGGTCTCTCTCTCACACATGTGAAGCCGGAAGCTATTGAACCTGAAGCTGCAACTGCAGATCCAAAGATTGACCTACATGGCCTAGAATATCTCCTCATCTGAACTATGTTGTAGGTTCATCTGAACCTCCTTTGAAAGCCACAACTTTTGGTGGTGGAATGAAGGCAATCTGATGAACGGTTTGCAAGATATCTACTACCCTAGTTTAAAGCCGGAAACTGCTGAAACTGAAGTAGCAACTGCAGAAGTAAATATTGACCTATGTGGCCTAGAATATCTCCTCATCTGAACTGTGCTATATGTTCATCTAAACCTCCTCTAAAAGCCACAACTTTTGGTGGTGGAATGAAGTCAATCTGACGAATGGTTTGCAAGACATCGACTGCCCTAGTTTGAAGCCAGAAATTGCTAAAACTGAAGCTGCAACTACAGAAGTAAAGATTGACCTACGTGGCCTAGAAGATCTTCTCATCTGAACTATGTTGTAGGTTCATTTGAACCTCCTCTGGAAGCCACAACTTTTGGTGGTGGAATGAAGTCAATCCAACGGTCGGTTTGTGAGATATCGTCTCCCCTAGTTTGATAAAGAAGTTGCTAATGCTGATGCTGCTGATTTAGGGTTTGCTACTGCTAATATAAATCAAATTTATTGTACTATTTCTCTCTACTGAATTATTGAAGATAAAATAATATTTGATCAAATGGTTTCCCCACACATTGTGGGGTTTGTCCCTGGCTAGCCGCCACATCTTGTGTCTCTTGTCTCGGCTTGTTTTCTATTGATCGTTTAATGTTCTATTTGCACTTTACTTTATGTACATGTGATTTCCAATCTGTGGAATATAATAAGAAAAAGAAGTAAACTAATATAAGCATAGAACATACCATAACTTAACAGAAATTGATACCACGTGAAGGTAAAATTTTGATGAACATCCAGTTACAATTTAAGACCTTGGTTCGCTATATTTTTGTAGATAGATCCTAAAGAATTTATGGTTTCTATATGCTCCAGAATTTAGTCTCAAACAAGTGTTCCATGGAAATTGTCATAACTTTCTCTTTGAGCATTGGAATTGAATTTCATAAAAAGTGACAAGTTTAATCTACTCAACTAGTCCATAATCAAGTCATCATGGGAGAATTGGTAGAAATTTATCGTAAAGACTCCAATCTCAATATAATTTGTGGGGTTGTAAAGAAAACATAGGGAGCTACCATAAAACATAAATTCAGACCTTTGGATGCCTAAATCACAGAGATAAAACAATTTCAAGGTCAACCATATTGACAAGCTAAAACAAAATCTCTTAAAAGGTGTATATTTTTAAATTTTCATAATTTTTGTTTGAAAAATCAATTTGAAGTTATTGAAAGGGCATAGTGAATCATATATAACATTAATTGGTTCTAAAATTTCTCCAAACAAAAAAAATATAGACACCCATTAAGCCATCATAAATCTTTATTATGATGCATGAAGAAGAGGAAGAAATGAAACATGATATATCAAAATTATGAGACCAAGTGCAATTAATTTCTCTTTCACAAAGAGAAACCAAAGATGAACTGAAAGTGATGAAAGTAGACGTAAAAGAAACATGGAAGGCTTAAAAGAAGACATGGGAGGTATGAGGTATGGTCTAAAAATAGACATGGAAGGTAAGAAGGATGGTCTAAAAGTAGACATGGAAGGCATGAAGGATGGCTTGAAAGTAAAAATGGAGGGTTTGAAGGAAGGTTTAACAAAGTTGCTACAAAAAATGTTTCCTCGTGGTGATAAGGTACTCCATGAAACTCATGATTAAAACAAAAGTAATTCAAATATTTAGAGAATCTAACTTTGGGTTGAATACCTATCATATTCTAAAGATCGATATGAGAAAGTTTGCTGGTAAGGATTCAGTAACATGGATACTACAAATGGAGCAGTTATTTGATCTACACGATGTGCAACACACACAAAAGGTATGCATTGCATATTTATATTTAAAACCCAATCAATCTGTGTGGTAAATATGGATTTGTTCTCGTAAATCACTTGTCACTCAGACAATTTTTACAGAGGAATTGATAACACATAATAAGGATAGAAAGAGCGATACCTTATTCAGCCAATTGATAAATCTCAAACAAAAGGGTTCAGTTTGGAAGCACATTGAGGACTTACAAATATTGAATATCAAGGTAACTAATATTCCAAAGGAGCATCTAATTAATGTCTTCATAGGGAATTTAAAGGATAAAATACAACATGAGGCTTTCCTTTGGGAACCTAATTCATTTGAGAATGCATTCACGGTGGCAAGAAAAGTTAAAAGAAAAACTATGGCAATAAGGACATCTACCACTCACAACTATAAACAGGGAAGTGTTTATGATCCTAGCCTCCCACAACCTACAAGGTTGACACCACAACAATTGGAGGAGAAAAGAGAAAAAGGGCTTTGTTACAATTGTGATAAAAAATACACTAAAGATCATAAGTGTGCTAAGAAGAAATTATTTTACATATATTGTGAAGAGAATTAAAAAAGTCACAACAAACATGAAAAGAATATATACGCCATGAACCAACCTCAGGGGTTGAAAATGAAGAAATGAATCTGACCATATGTTGTAATGCATCAACAGGAATTACCACCTATCAAAATCTCAAGATTGAAGGATATATCAAGAAGAAAAAGGTAATAGCGTTGACTAATTTAAGAAGTACCCATAATTTTATTCATTGTAAGATATCCAGGGATTTGAATTGATTTCTATAGATTCCAACATCATAGTGCCAAGTGATGGTTGCAGATGGGGGAATTATTTTTTTTCTTAAGGAAGTGCCATAATATCAATATAATCATGGGGGTATATGTATTGAATATTCCAATGTTGGCCATTGCAATGGGCGGTGTTGATGTTGTATTAAGAGTCCAATGGTTACAATCTTTGGGAATAATATCTTTTAATTTTCAAGATTTTTTCTTCCTTTCCTT
>Ga0115854_10024_pt1 | contig 30136 bp, 17 predicted proteins | sample InSIn2SAF170_FD_83868 | JGI IMG/M metagenome (GOLD analysis project Ga0115854, IMG submission 83868)
CCACAACTATATCGAATCGCTAATGCCATACGCCAGACGCAAGTTTTTGTCTACGCTCTCATTCCATGGCCGTGACAATTTGTAATCATACTCGCTCGCATTCAATCACTCAGTCACTCACAGAAGCTGGGAGCTATACCACAGGTTCTGCTCAATCAAAATCGCCACCTGCTACAGTCCGAGTTTTTCGGTCTACCCGAGCGGCCAAAAAGTGCAGATCCTACACATTTTCGACAGCGCAGAATGAAACTCGATCATGGTAGAGCTGATGGAGCTCAGCACCAGTTGGCAAACGGCACATCATCGCCGCCTCGACCAGCTCCTCCTGAGCATTCCGACAGTTGGGGCATCTCTTCAGTCAACGACAGCCTCAAAGCCAAAGTCTTTAGAGAAGTCTTCGGCGGCGCTCCCGAAATTCACCATATTCCACGTGGCAGTCACGGCCATGCCAAGTCCTCAACTTCCAATTCATTTCCGATGAGGAAGGACCCTGATGCAAAGAAGCGAGCAAATCTCTCTATGTCTACCTTTCACGACGTCAAAGACACCCACCTTGAGCAGCCTCGACATGCGAGCCACCACAATACTGACAAAGTAGTTGCAGATACAGTCAAGGAAACCACTGACTCCCTTGACATACCACGTCAGCCACCATCAAAGTATTCGTCCTCTGCGAAGGAGTTTGAAGGAAGATATGACCTCAACCGTGTTGTCACTGTTGAGAGTGCAGAGACGGAGCCATTACCAGAAACTACACGACCCGGTCATCGACGCCGACATTCTGGCATGGGCTTGCGAAGAAGACGTACATCAGTCGGTGGTAATGACGTGCCTCAACTCCAGTATTTCGAAGATGAGGCGTTGAGTGCTATGAGGGAGGAGGAGATTTTTGCTATGGACGAGGATCGCCGTCCATCTGAAACGGCCACGGAGCAACCAGCAACTACCAGTGTGTATACTGCAACTATTGAAGAAGGTGAACATGACCATCAGACCAAGCTTACACTCAATGACAAAAGTCATCAGGGTGACGAAATTGTTCCACATGAACTCCTAGCAGAAGACCGGTTGCCTGTCAATCCCAAAGAAGCACAGTCTGCTACGCCTGGCCAGCGTAATGCTCTGTTTATTTTACTTGAGGATTTGACTGCTGGCATGGGCAGACCTGCTGTTCTCGACCTCAAAATGGGAACACGACAATATGGTGTCGAAGCCAATGCAAAGAAGATACTTTCTCAACGAACCAAGTGCGCCGATACGACCTCCCAACAGCTAGGTGTGCGCATTTGTGGTATGCAAAGCTTCGACCGCAAGACTCAGGAGACCACTTACCAAGACAAATATTTTGGTCGAAACGTCAGTGCAGGCAAACCTTTCCGCAAAGCTCTGACTCGGTTCCTCCATGACGGCGTCAGCTATGACAGCGTGGCTAGACATATTCCAACAATCATCCATAAGCTCTCAAAGCTTGAAAATATGGTTCGACGATTGCCTGGTTATCGACTCTACGCTAGCAGTCTCCTCATGTACTATGATGCTGAACCGGAAAAGTCTCGTGACTCTACTGAGGCCCAAAAGAATGGTATTGACATTTTCAAGAAGAAGCAAGAAGAGAACAAGCCGTGGCCACCACCCATTGAGATGAAGCTTGTCGATTTTGCAAATTGTGTCACGTCAGAGGATCCGCTACCAGAGGGTGCTCAAGCGCCTCCTGTGCATCCAGGTGATATCGATCGAGGCTACTTACGAGGCTTGCGCACGTTGAAATACTACTTTCAGCGAATTTTTCAGGACATCGAGAGTGGCCAGTACAGCCATTTCAAATCGGAGAAAGAAAAAGAGAAAGGAAAGGCTGAAGGTCAAATCGCAGACGCGGAAGAAATGCCCCTGAGTGAAACCGAGTCGGAGAGCGACTATGTTCCAGCCAAAATCGAGGATGAAGATGATGGGGAAGTCAGTTTCTAAGGGAGGACGACTTTATTGTCGACATCGATTTCGTGTTTTACACGTATAAGGGTGGAACGATAGGAGACGAAAGACGGCTTTTCACGTGCGCGTGGTTGTGACTTGGCATGATTTGGAGTGCGAGTGTTATTGAATAGCGAATACCCCTACGAGCTAACCACGGCTAAAGGATGTTACGGCGTTGACGGCGAAGCATGGATGGATGATTGAATGATTGATTGAGTGATTGAATGCGAGCGAGTATGATTACAAATTGTCACGGCCATGGAATGAGAGCGTAGACAAAAACTTGCGTCTGGCGTATGGCATTAGCGATTCGATATAGTTGTGGCTCACGATTAGTATGTTCGTGTTGTGAATAGCTTCTTCAATGTACAGTAGTTCACGGTCACGGCCAACACTTCACTACCTCAGCTTCCTCTGGAAACTAGCTCTCCGCAATTGCCTCTCTCGTGTCCGTCGGTGGAATCATTCGTTACGTACTCTCTCGCGTAACACAACTCAGCCTTAACCCTCCGATACCTACGTACGTAGGTACGTATGGAGAACTCGAAGCTATGTACCGTGTAGCTTACAGCTATCCCTCCCATTGAAGTACATATACTGTTGATACTTTACGCTTTAACCCGCTTCGATAGGAGGAATGGCTGTTCTTCCCTTCGCAGGACTACGTAAGTCACAGTACTGTATGTGATCGAGAAAGGAAACGACCTGCTGACGCTACTGTAGGTCCTCGCTACATAGGTAGGTACCTGTGTCAGTGTGGTAAACACGGAATGAATTTGAGACCACTCACGACCTGCTTCGTAGACGTTTGAGACGGTGATCCTATGTATGTGGGTATGTATGAATGAATGTATATAAGTATTTGTGTTTTGCCTGTTGGTTTTCGGCCTCACGAGTTGAACCTCCTTTTACTTACTCAACGGGTCCATACGTAGGGTTGGTTGTATCCGATGCTCTGAATGTATCGATGGGATTTCGCGGTTCATGCATACTGGTGTGCGAGGCATGTTTCTTGGATATTGCCTGTCACTCTCGTTTTTATGTCTCTGGCACTTCGGCAGAGTGTATTCGGTCTCGTTTCGATCGTCCTCTCATCATGTGTTTAGAACCTTACTGCTGCTACTGTATCCCGCTGAATTCGTTGCTGTATTCTATATCTCTATCATTCTTTCAGAAGTTTCGTGGCACGTTCTGTAGCTAGAATTTGTGCTGTGGTCCAGCTTTTCAGGGGATGTACCATCCCCCCTGTGGGCTCTTTCTTGTTGGTCATGTATATGCTGTCTGCTAGTGTTGACTCTCTGCCATTGTCTAGTCCTTTCTTAGGGGACTCCAGTCTTAGTTGGATCAGACTCTGAATTTAGGATTGTTCCACTATGTTAGTGAACATCAGATAAGTCTAAGATGTGCTTGAACCGTATAGAGGTAGTGGTTACGATGTCAGACCAGCTCATTCGAGAACTGAGCGTTACCTGCTGAGGTACTGAACGGTAGCTGAAATCTTTCCAATGTTCTATTGTTTTGAGATACGTATTCGAAAGTGTGGTTCGTGGTGAAGTAAGTGTCTGATCGATCTGAACTGTGTTAGAAGTGTAATGAGTGCAGTGAGTGAAGCTGAGGACTCAGAATATAGAGTTCGGTTTACCTGCCCTTGTGTCGTCTGTGAATTGATGTTCTGACACGAATCTGCAGGCTCTTAGCGTTTCTTGAGACTTGCTCGAGATGAAATGGAGTATGATCTGTGATAAAGGGGTAACACAGTTCTGCTAAAAGGTGCTGTTAGTGCTCAACCCATGAACCTTCATTCCTCTGAGTCAGGCTGTTGTGCCCTCCCTGGTAAAAGTCCGGAATCTGCTTGTTGACAATGGTTCTTCCTCAGCTTGATGCTTCGCGCGTGCGAGTGAAAGCAGTGCCAAGTCTTCGCACATAGTCGCAAGGCTGTCGTAGTGTCATAGTGTGCAAACGGGGTCTGCGGTATTGTCTTGTCCTCCTCTCCCCTGCTTTCTTGACCAATCACATCCATCTATACCCATCTTACCACAACCAGACCACCACAACCTTCGTTCTTTGTCTCCCAGCTCCGTTCTTGATACCAAACTGTTCTTGTACCGATCCACCATGTCTTTCATCAAGCGAGAAGCGTCCTCCTCACCTACCAGCGAGAATGAAGGCACAAGAAGACCTGAATCTACCACTGCACCAACTTATCACAACAACCGATCTCCACCACCAAGTCAGCGGTTTCGACAGGACAATCCACAATCAATATACCCCTCTTTCGTGAACACAGACCAACAAACTGCCAATGACGACCTTCACCAAGATATGAGGATGGCAGGTCTTGCCTTAAGACAACTCCAACAACCACACACCATGCAAATTCTCGATCCGCAGTATCCTCAGCTTGGGCAGTATATGCCACTACAAATTCCACAACAATATCAAGCTCCTCTGCCTCCACCACAACAACCAAACACATGGGAAAACCACCCAGCTCTTATCAACCAACCTCGATTGCAGGAATTGGCTGCTCTTGCTCCTGCAAACCTCACACCAGACAGATATAGGGAGGTCTACCTCCAGAGTGCGACAGGGGGTATACACCCTTCACTCCTGGCCAATGGCGGACGGACAACCATGTACCGACCCATTCTCCCCTATATGGGGGTCTACTCAGACCTTGAAGTAGCCCTTAGACCTCAACAACCTCCACCACCACAAGCACCACCACAGCAGCAGCAGCGCCAACGAGCGCCACCAATCCGAAGAGAGCGTGGCACGGTCCAGTGCGTCGCCTGTCGCGAAGAGTTTGATGCCGGCCAAACAATTCAAACACTCTGCCAGCCATCTCCACACCACTACTGCCACGCCTGTTACAAGGCATGGCTGACGAGTGCCATAGGCAGCAAGACCCTCTGTATTTGCTGTGGTATCACTTCCCCCTTCGACCTCTCAAGGTCCTACTTCACTGCTCCTCTCGCCGACCCAGACCCAGACACCAACATTGCGAGAGATTACCGAAGTCTGGTGGAGGAGACGAGCACCCCTAACCCTCAGTATTGCGGCGACGATGGCTGCAAACATTTCATTCACCCTCGCAACGTCCACCCGGAGAATGGGTACAGGTTGTGCATGGTGTGCAAGAAGAAAACTTGCACACGGTGTAACAAGCTGCTCCAGGATCACCTGGGGAACCGAAACGAGGTGTGCCCGGCGGATGCTGCGAGCGAAGAGCTCGAGGTTGAGTCGGCGCGCCTTGCGGAGGCTTTTCCGGGTGAGACATTGCGAAGGTGTCCGAGGTGTTTCGCAGCATACTTTCGGCACCCAGATGGCTGCAATCAGCTCCAATGTCCACTTTGTGGGCAGCGGTTCTGTTTTGCTTGTGGAGAAGCCAGGGTGCCGTCAGTACTGTGTGCCTGTCGTAGGCCGGCTACAGGTACTGAGGGAAGGTAGGGCGAGGTCCAAGGGGTGGAGTGGAAGGTGATGAGAATCCAAGGGGATTATGAGATGGAGGAAAGTGAGTGATGATGATGTCGGTTAACCGCGGGTAATGACGGAGATGGGCGGCTATGGTATAAAAGTGTTTGCTTGAATGTCCTGGTGTGAGCTGAGTTGGGCTGAATGAATTCATGATATAGATGTCCCTTTGTGCAAACTTGATGAGCATTTGTTGTTATGGTCTGGTGTGTCGGAGCACTGGTTCGTCAGTCATTCCTTGCGTATGGTTATGAGCTGATCTTGTTCTTTGTTCATGGTTGTGGTAGATATCCCGACTGTTTGGTATCCTCATGTCATCAGAATGAGTTACTCACCTCGTATCCAAGGTCATCAGACTTCCACTCCATCAGCTGAACTCGTGCCACACCAGTATGCTTCTCACACATATGAAGCTACCGACACCTTCTGAAACATTGTCGGGCGCACTGTCTCGAATAATAATCAACCAATTCTCATAGATACGAATGAACAAGTCTTGATCGCCATCATCGTGCACACTGACGTGGTATCGTGGGGTGTCTTGACGTGGTTGATGTGACTCAGGCAGGTATGCGGCTGTCGGACGTGTGGAAAGAGCTATTGATGATCGGATACAGCGGCTCGCCACAGCCAAATAACAACGGCAACCAACAAATTGTGACAGTTCGGTACCAAGCAAAGTCGGACATATGATATTGTACAGCAAGCTCACGGAAAACTTGTGAGCAGGGTTGGAAAGCAAAGAAAGACGTTAGGACTGTGTGTTGAATTGCAAGCAATCAGATTGTGCTTCTGCTGCGGCTCGGCATGCTCGGCATCCCACAATCGCAAACAAACATCCAAAATGATGAACAAGAGGTCGACAAGGGATTGAGATAGTCGCAAGGAGAAGAAGACAAAAGTAAGAGCAACTGTCAGACCTACCTGAGTATGGCTGTGGACGGGATACACGAAAGAAATCTCAAGATATATGCAGAATGAATGGGGTAGTGGTAGGCTTGAATGGGTGAAATGCAGTTGTAAGTGCCTGGAAGATCGAGGGCAAGCAGGAACTTTCATGAGTTCCACATGTACATACCCTCTCCAGTACGCTGGCAGTCTGCTTGCAGTGATATGCACAGGTTCGCTAGTGGTAAGAATCCAAGTCTGAAACGTCTAGTAGATATCTGCATCAGCAGCAACAAAGCTTATACTGGGTTGAGCTTGCAGAGGCTAGATGAGGAGAAGACTCACAGAGAGAACTTTCGTCATCTTAAGCCCATTGTCCTCCAGTATCGGAGATGGCTTACCACAATTGCGATCCGTAGATCTCTGCCATCCTTCTTGTACACTCACTCCTCCCACTCCTGGCCTTTCCATCACGCCGCCACAGGCTAGCTAGCATTTAAACCTAGGTAGTTCATTCGCATTCGTAACGCTCGGTTTTCGACCGCCGTGTCTATAACACCTGCATAGTTCTGCGCTATGGTGTTTCATGGTACCTGCAATTGGGTTTCTATTCTTTGATGCCTTGAGGTGCACGAGCTGATAACGCCGTGTTTTGTTCACACCATTATACCCGGTTAGCCGTCATTTATCATCACATAGTCCCCCGCCCCTCCGGTTTGATGTGTAGCCCTACTTGGGCCTCAGAATCTCAAGCGGGTATTGCCGCAAAGTGGCTTTTGTTCCAGATTCAAGAGTCGGAGCGGACTCGTGGAGAAACTCGGTAAGCTCGTGAGGCACTACGCCACTGACACCCACCTGGATCTTGGGATGTGGTGGCTGAGACAGCTCATACACAACGTATTCGATTCATGACAAGTGGTATCACCGACGTTTTCAGTACTTGACTCGTGAAAGAGTAGGTTTCCACTCAAGAGGATGTGTCTCGGGCGTAGCTTTTGGATCAGGACCCCAAATCTTGATCGTTTTATCGGCTTCGCCAGTAATCAAACGCAAACCAGTCTGATCGAAGGAAGAGCACATAATGCCAGCTTCGGCTTCAAGACTACCAGGCTGCGCAATAGAGTCCTGGCTCTGAAATCTATGACCAGTTTTCCAGTCCCAGAACGACATAGTACCATCGTCGCCGCCAGAGAACATTACATTGTCCTCATTGACTGCCAATGTGTTGATGACCGAGTTATGGCCGTCGAAATTTTGCATGAGGCTGCCTTCGGGGCATTTCCACTGCTTGATGGTTTGTGTGGAAGCCGAGGCAAAGGTGAATTCTTTTGGATGCAAGGCCAGTGCTCGAACACCTTTCTTGTGATGTGTGAGTACACCCATGGTCTTTCCTGCCGCAAGGTCCCACAGCCGCACAGTCTTATCAAGAGATGCTGAAATGACTTGTGGATCGGCTTCCTGACATTTGACATCGGTAACAGTCTGTTTGTGGCCGGATAATACGTGGATATTGGCGCGCGTCCTCATATCCCAAACTCTCGATACACCGTCTCTACCTCCAGTGACAAGCACATCCAGTGTTGGATGCAACGATAGTGTGTATACACCCGAAAGATGGCCATGATAGTCTCTGATGACTTTGTTGGCCTCCAAATCCCAGCATTTTACCTTCTTATCTTCACCGCATGAGAACAGGTAGGGATGACGAGGAGACACAGCAAGACCTCGGACGGTCGATATATGGCCGGTGAGTGTAAGCTTTAGATGTCCAGTTGCCAGGTCCCAGATCTTGATCGTCCTATCGCCTGCACCCGAAACAAAATACTGATTGTCTGGATCGATTGCCAAAGCGCGCACCCATCCTAAATGACCAGATATCACTCGCATCAGCTTCCATGGCGCGTGCCATTCAGGTTTCGGTTGCTGCATATTCGGCCGCCGTACTAAACTCGAGGATGTGCTTGTGCCTGCGCCGTTCGTTTCAGCTTTCGAGTCGCCGTTGACCTTGACCAAAGCCATGTTGCTCCCTCCATTCTGAACTTTTGGTCTCTTTGGTCCTCTTGATGCTGCAGCCTGTGCTTGCTTCTCAGCTAGTGCTCTAGGTAATTCTCTCACATTGTCGTACTCGGCTTTGCGCTTGTAATGTAATGCGATTTGACCAGGATCTGCCGACGCCTGGCCATAGTCATTGCCGAACAGCGATGCTGTCTGTTCGGACACGGCTTGCGCAACATCAGCCATGTGTGCGCTAATGCTGGAATGTAAGCAGCTTGAAAGCATGTAGCGTAAGAAATTACTCAAATGCTCCGGTAAATCTTCGGTGACTAAACGTCATCCGGATTTTGGGTTCGAATATGAATATTCCGTACATAGTCGTGTCAGGAAGATAGTTGAGGTACATTTGTACAACGAAGTCGACCACGCAGCACCTCTGACGCAACTTGCGCAATCAGGGACACCGAGGTGTTCTACGACAACGAGTGCTAAGACCAGGCTTGCGACAACGACAGCATGCAATTTTTGAATCAGCATTCTGTGTCTGCTGGCTCGTATTCCATGCGACACAATATATCCTTCAGTTTGTCTACCAGTTCCTCTATTAAACTTGTACTAGACTCCATCTCCTCGACGTCAAACTTGCTTTGTTGCATGGTATCAGTTCTACTTCTTCTCGATTTGGCCGAAGCATGTACCGACTTGGCCCCAGTTTGCGCTAGAATCTGCTGAATGTTCCTACTTGTCACACCTCCTCCTGGCATGATCTCTACACGACCCTCAGCCTGCTCGATCAATTTGCAAAGGTTGTCCAGCTTCTCGGTGGCCGTGTTACCCAAGCCTGATGTAAGTATTCGTTGACAACCAGCCTCCACCACGTCTTCGAGAGCTTGAACTTGGTCCGCACAATCCTCAATAGCCCGATGAAAGGTAACGTGCAACGACTGGGCCGTTTCGACCATCTTTTTTGTCTTGACAATGTCAACAGTATGATCTTGATTTAGTGCGCCTACTACAACCCCAGCAACGCCCAGGTCGTGACACATGTTGATATCGTTCAGCATGATTTCAAATTCATCGTCATTGTAGACGAAGTTGCCAGGTCGAGGACGAATCAGAACATGAATTGGAATATTCAAAGTCTGCACGCAGTGTTTGACCAATCCATAAGAAGGTGTGATGCCACCTTGTTCGAGATTCTGACAAAGCTCAACACGATGAGCACCAGCCTCTTGTGCATTATGAGCTGACCGGTGTGAGCTTGCACAGATTTCTAGCAAGTATTTTGTGGCGGTCATCGAGACCTCTGAGAAGTGCCAGTCATGAGAAATAACGGATTGTTAGGGCTTGCTCATTCAGGTATTACAATAGCAACTGGTGGTGTAGTACTTTTGAAAATACAGTAAATGTCATACTGAACAAGTGCATATCTACTGTACCTACCTTGCCTACCTTGTATGCGGTCAGCATCCCCGTGTAAAGTTGCGGGCGCTAGACCTAGCCTCGCATTGACCACTTTTGTCCCTCTTACAAACCAACAAGATATTTTTCCTCTCTAAAACGACCTTCTTTGCAGTTCATCTCGTTGGCTCGACTAGAGGGATAAACGCAATCAATGCAAGGCTAGGTAGATCGTAGTGCCGGCAGCATTATACAGGGATGGTGACTGTACTCAGACAGTCAGTACTTCTGTAACAGTAAGCGGACAGTCATATGACTTCAGCAGGCTATGGCAAAATCTGCTACTGCGATATCATATATAGGGACTGAATCCATGGTTCTGTCAAGCATGGTATCTATCTTTTCTCAAGCTTCAGAGTTGTTAATGGTGAAGATTGATGTTCGACGTGGAAAGATCTGGCTAAAACCACCAGATTGAGAAGAGTACAGTATTTTCTCCAAGCTTTGTCGATCGCGGTCCCCTGGCGCCCTGCAATTGCTGGGGTAGAATGACAGCTGTGGATTGTTTGTGATTGTGCGTATTGAGATAGCTAATCAGATACGTAAAAGTAGAAGATGAAAAGACCGCTGACTCGTGCTAATGTCCTCAGACTTGCATGGAGTTTGATACTACTGTACTGTACTGTAGATGAGAGGGACAACTTCCGCCGGCCTACATGATCTATATGACGGATATTCTTCTCATTGGCTGATTAATTCAAGGAGGCGCTACGACGCAGCTTCCGTCCGAGGCCGGCCACCGCTTGTCTCCTCCCCCACAATGTGCAAAATAAGGTACTTTTAGGAAGAGCTTGATGCTCTCTTCCCCCCCTTGTAGCAGCTTCACATGACTAAGACGATACAGCGATAGCTTTGCGAGCAGACCAAGTTTGGAGCTGTTTATCCGTGTTCATATCGAAGCAGATTGATCGTTCCTGCTACTATATCTCTGTGACCTTCATCTATGTTCCCACTCTCCAACAATTGCTTGCTGGGCTCGATTTGATTGCGGAACAACCTCGTCTCTTTACCTGCAAACCTTAGTCCTCTACCCTCAGCCATGCCGACCCTTGCCCGAACTATTCATGACACCACGCGAACGGCGAGAAGGTCCTTCGCAGGTTCCTTGCCTAATGCGCAAGAGCTGGCACAATCTTCATTGCAGCGTGATATAGAGGAAGCTTCTGACGACGGAGAGACACTTGAAGTGGACAACGACGATGATGAGGAGGATGAGACAAATACGCTAAGACCTTCAACGTCCGTGCCTAACAATGGTTTTGTTGGATCGTACCGCCGACCAAGTTTTGCCGGCGCAGGTCCTCGAGGAGTCCTTTTTGGCCGTGGCAATTACGATAAATTAACAAAAGAGGAACGACAACGAGCACTAGAAGAAGAAAGAAGCTTACTCAGGGACAACAAAATCATACCGCCAAAACACTCCGATGGTCCAAACAAAACCATGTTTCATATACCATTTGCTAATGGTCAAGAGGAAACAACCCCTCTGTTAAGGAATTCGTCTCTTCCATACGGTGGTCAAGATGATCCTCAACAGATTGTTCAAAAATGGAGCGAGGCAGTCGAAGCCGGTAAAATCCAAACAACATGGCAGCGTGAAGCAAAAGTCCTTGCGACCTATTCCCTGCCTCTAATGGTGACTTTCCTCCTTCAATACTCTCTGACTCTTGCCTCGGTCTTTGCTGTTGGCCATCTTGGTACTGTCGAGCTTGGTGCGGTTTCTATCGCTACCATGACGGCAAATATAACAGGCTATGCTGTCTACCAAGGTCTAGCTACTAGTCTCGATACCCTATGTGCCCAAGCGTACGGTTCGGGAAAGAAAAAGCTTGTTGGTCTCCAAATGCAGCGTATGATCATCTTCCTCTGGGTTCTTACTGTTCCTATTGCTATAATATGGCTCCTGGCTGATAAATTTCTGGTCTACGTCGTGCCAGAGAAGGATGTCGCGATACTTGCCGGACTATACCTCAAAGTTGTCCTAGCAGGTGCTCCAGGCTATGCCGCCTTTGAAGCTGCGAAACGTTACGCTCAAGCACAAGGCCTCTTCAGCGCCAGTCTCTATGTCCTTCTCATCTGTGCCCCAGTCAACGCCTTCCTAAATTGGTACCTCGTATGGTACGTCAAGATAGGCTTCATCGGTGCTCCTATCGCAGTAGCCATAACCGACAACCTGCTCCCTGTAGGCCTCCTCGTCTACATTCGGTTCTTCTCCAAGTCCGGCATGTCCTGCTGGAATGGTTTCACCCGCAAAGCCTTCAGCAACTGGGGGCCCATGATCAAACTCGCGTTACCAGGCTTAGTCATCGTTGAAGCCGAATTCGTCGCCTTCGAAATCCTAACCTTCGCATCGTCATTCTTCGGCACCTCCACTCTCGCCGCACAATCCGTCCTCGCAACCATATCAAGCACAACCTACCAAATCCCTTTCTCGCTCTCCATCGCTGGCTCAACCCGTGTCGCCAACCTCATAGGCGCAACCCTCCCCGACGCTGCCCGTGTTGCCACACGAGTTACCATAACAGCAGCCGTACTCGTTGGCGTCTTTAACGTCACCATGCTCTCCGCGCTCAAAAACTTGATCCCCCGCCTCTTCACCTCCGACGAAATAGTCATCTCTTTAGTTGCTGGCGTCCTCCCTCTCTGCGCCGCCTTCCAATTATTCGATGCCCTCGCCGCATGCGCCAACGGTGTCCTCCGCGGCCTCGGCCAACAAGAATTCGGTGGCTATGTTCAATTATTCTGCTACTATGCCATTGCTATGCCGTTGAGTTTCGGCACGGCATTTGGAGCGCATTGGGGAATATGGGGTTTATGGACGGGTGTAGCTTTGGCATTAGGTATAGTCGCGGCGATCGAGTATACGTATCTATATGGTTATCTTGATTGGAATAAATGTGTTGACGAGGCGCAGGAGAGGAATTTGGCAGATGCATAAACAGTTTGCACTCCATAAAATAACGGCATACCAGTTGTCAAAAATCTAGAAGTGAAATCTAGTCTATGTCTATGTATCTATTTATCTATGCTCGAAAAAGAAGTTCCTGATATCATAATTCTTGAACTCAGAACCTAGAATTCTTCAGCATGGTTGAACAGAAAATGATCAGGGAAAAGCCAACATATACTTTAGCACCTCCAATTCAAAAAGCTTTACATAAATAAAAACAGTCCTGAGGTCCCAAAGCCGCTCAGAGGCTCTCCATAATCCATCCAAAAAAAATCTAACCAATACCTATGCACTTAGATACGTACCTGAAGTAGGTAGGTAGGTAGTCAATTCCCCAACCCCGGGCCTGAGATCTGATCAAGCCTTGGCATAAATATCCGAATCACTAAACACACACACATCGAGTCAGTACACATCCATCCACACACACACACACAAATCACAAACCACAAAAACCACAAACGAAGAAAACCAAAGAAAAAGGAGAACTCACAACTTCCCAAATCTATCCCGTCCCTGCGCGTCTTTCCTCACCCAAACAGCCACACTAGTCCCCGGACACGGAAACATCCCATACCCCTCCCCGTCAATCGTTACCTCATCGCCCTGCCACCCCAACACATCAGTCCACACCTCATCTTTATGCTCACTTCCAACAGCCATGCGAATCTCACTGTTCTCCGCATTACTCATCACGCACGCCAGTCCAGCCGGGTGTTTCTCTGTTCCGCGGCGCACGAAGCCAATGCAGTTTGGCTTGTCTAAGTAATCTTCCTGATCGCCGTAGGCGTACAGTTTACGTGCGAGGATGAGGTCGGAGAGTTGGTTGTTACATGACGGGGGCTCGGCGTGTTCGCCCTGTGTGCCGTAGAGGTCGCCGTAGAAGATACTCGGATAACCGTCGCGGCGGAGGAGGATTAGGCTATAGGCGAGCGGTATGAAAAAGCCTTCTATTTTTGTAGCGACGGTTTGTCCCGGTTGCGTGTCGTGGTTCATCACCACTGTTACTGCGTTTTGCGGCCGTTTCTGGACGAGCGTGTTGTCGAAGACGGCGCGCAGATCTGCTTTTTCGGACGTGGAGATTTTGCTGAAGTTGTACACGAGCGGACTGTCGTAGAGGGAGAATTTATGGTGCATGGCGTCCAGGTACTGCAGCATTTCGGATACGTTGCCGGACCAGTATTCGCCTACGAGAAAGAGTTTCGAGGTGCCGAATTCTTTGTCCAGAGCGGAGACCATCTCGTTCGTGAAGCGTTCGCTGAAATGCTGGCACGCGTCGAAGCGGAAACCGCGGAGTTTGAGCTCGTGTACGACCCAGACGGCCCAGCGTGTTACGTCCGCTTCGACTTCGGGGTGCGAGTAGTCGATGTCGGCGAACATGAGGAAGTCGGCGTTGCCGGATTCGTCGCCGACACTGGCCGACCAGTGCTTGTTGTCGCCTAGGATGCGGTAGATGCCGGTTTTGTCGTTGCCAGCGTCGTAGTCTGTGCCGCTGAAGTGGGACCAGTGCCATTTCATGGAGCTGTATTTGTCCTGCCGGCCGGGGAAGTTGAAGCCTAGCCATGCTTCGATCTCGAAGGGTTCGCCGGCGTTTTTGTTGCGGTCTGTGTGTGGATGGCGGTGTTAGTGGGAGTTTTGCTTTGGTTTTGGAAGTGGAAAGTAGGTGTGCAAGACTCACCGTCCTTGTTCACTTCCTGTACTTTGCACTTCTCCTTTTCGTCGGCACCGGCCTTGTGGTTCAGGACTGCATCGAAATACAAGCCCATGTCTAACTCCTCGGCCTTTTTGCTCAAAGCCAGCAAGTCTTCTTTGGGACCCCATTTGGTTGACTTCCCACCTTTCTGGTCAAACTCACCCAGATCATACAAGTCGTAAATATCGTAGCCATTTGCTTTAGTGCCGCCAGCACCTTTACAGGCAGGTGGTATCCAGACGTTGTCAACGCCAATGTCCTTCAAGTCTTGTAGGACATTCGTCAGTCGGATCCAGTGTTTTTGGTCGGCGGGGACATTCCATTCGAAGCCTTGCAGGAAGCAGTAGTTGTCTTCGGCCATGGTTGATGGTCTCGTTAGTACGTGTTATTGTTGGATTCAGTTCTATCTGGGTAGGAAGAGTAATGGTTCAAAATAAAAGAGTGGTTGTGGCCAGAGTCAAAATACAAATCTTTGCGTTGTTCTATACAAGAGGTGAATACCAGTCTATAGTACAATTGATCCTGTTATACTGCAAGGACTAACACCAGCCATGGCGTCACAGTGGTAGGAAAACCCATCCACATGGCTGGTTAAAACCAAGGTCATGGCATTCCAAAGATAGCTTTGACATTGGAAAAGCATCGCGTCTGTTGACTTCCGGTTCACATTGACGCACATGGATGGAGTCGGGATTGTCAGGGCAGAAAGAAAATTTTTGGTTGAGACCAAAGCGAAAGATGAGCTGCCAAGACACACTAGAACGAGTCTACTTCACCTAACCAATCAGTGCGATTTGTACAGTAATCGAGGAAGAAGCGCTAATCCCAATTCTAATGACTGTGTTCAGCACATGCATTTCTATTTACTCGTAATGTACCAGATATCAAAACTTGGTCCACTGCTGTTAGGTAGCACTGGATGTTGCAGTCTGTCTTCACATGATATTTGCAACTCACACGCCGACCAGACCCTATAATGCAGCACATCCACATCCAGAACTGGTGCAGCAGAACTTCTGCGCCTCTTCAAGTCCATCTATGTTTTTGCATACTCCTGCCCATGACGCACACATGTGTAAACATCTATTGGCTTCAGTATCTAGGGTTGCATTGCAAGAGTTGATCACCACACAATTCGATGTGCCAATGTAGAGAGGTCCAGGATCGCATGTCTGAGGTGTTGCTGTTGCTGTAGTTGGTGCTTCCGCTGAGGATGGTGTCGGGGATGAGGTTGAGGATGAGGATGTAGTAGATACAGATGCCTCTACGGTAGAGGAGTTTGAGTCATTGGGGAGACTATAGTGTGGAATTGATCGTGTTGACACTGTAGTGTTGAAGACAGAGGTTGTCGTGGTCATCAAGGTTGTATTTGTGATGTAGGAGAGAAGAGTAGAGATTGAGACTGTCACTTCAACATTGGATGATGATGACGATGGCGTGACAGTCTCGGTGGTCAAGGAAGTCGTAGTGACTGTTGGACTGGGAGAGACAGTCTCAGTGGTCAAGGAAGTAGTGGTAGTTGAACCGGGAGAACTGGACCCTGTTTTTGATGCTGTTCTCGACGGATTCGGCGTGATGGTAGAAATGATAGTTGTCTCGACCACCACTGGCTGCGGTGGAGGCGTGAGCACTGTTGTAACCACTCTTGTCGAATTAAAGTCGGTCGCGGTGATCTCGACCGTCATCAAGGCCGGAGTCGTCGGTGATAGCATCGTCGTATTAATGTACGTAATGACCGTAGGCTGTAGTTCAGCATCGGGCTGCTGAACCTCTATGGTCTGAAAAATGATGGCATTAGCATCCACTTTCAAGTCTGGAAGGAAAGATGTGCTCTGCCACTCCAGAAAAGAGAGGTACTCACCAGTCTTCTTTTCAACTTGTCCACCCATAGCGACAAGAACAAGATGACAATCGCCATCATCAAGAACACAAGGCCAGCAAGGAGGAACAGAGGGACCTTCCTCCTTCTTTTTGCTGGTTGATTCTGGGGAGGAAGGTCATCAGAAAAGGGTGGCGGCGTTGTCTTTCGAGAAATCATTTCCTCCATTGCATATTCATGACTTCTACTGTCGTAGGATGGAGGCCGTGATTCGCCCATTTTGCTTGTAGTTGCAAGGTCCTTCATGATGATAGATGCAAGTTATGAATGTGATGGATAACCACAGGTGGAAAGGACACATAGAACCTCCGGGATCCTTGATATTGAGCGTCATTAGATAGTATAATATGTAAAAAGCAGATCAGCTTGATGAGCAGGTCAGTATATCACGATGATGCAGCACTGGGAATGCAGTAGTGACAAGCATCGCGGAGTCATGAAGGAACAGGCAGGAAACAGCTGGTAAACGATGGTCAAACCAGTCTACTCACGGAAACCAACGTAGACACAACCATTGTCACGTCTGTTTGCTGTTGTGACACGTTAGTTGGACATTTGCATAGAGCGATGGCCTGTGGAAAGGATAGCAGGGTGATGAACCGGTTATCGAGGTGAATTTCGTCTCGGAGTACCAAGCTCCACTCGGTGAAATGATAGGCCAGGAATGATCCATTCCATCATGCAGGGGGTCGATCTCAACAGCTCTCGCGTGTCGCGTTTGTTTGGGGTGAGTAACATGGTAGTGACCTCTCTGGAAAAATCTAGACCAAACGACTAAGCAGGAGAAGAGTGAATCACAGAACATTTCAGGCGATTTCATTAGTCCCTCCAAGAGATACTGAAGATCATCCATCAGTCAACGCCATGCCTAATGTCCCTGCTATGCCTCCTAGTGGTGTCCATAGTCCTCATCTCATGCTCCTCCACGCCAGGACTTGGTCCTGCCCTATGATGTTGTCCTCTTTCGTTGACATCCGAAAGTGCTCGTGTTCTACCTCTTCGCTCCTGTGACTCTGGCTGTTCTGCAAATATCTCCAATGCATCACTATCTTTCCTTTTACCTAAGTACCAATCCCCATCATGACTATCTGACGTTGTGCCAATATCAACACCATACCGCTTGCCCTTACCCTGTTTAGGGTTTGCCTCCCACCAACCAAGGCTGTATCGTAGTCCTTGAAAGATGCGCTTAAAGTATTCATCATCCATCCATTCCGCTCCAGGCCTAATGATTTGTGCTCTTTCATCATCTTCATGCTCGTCATCGTCCGCATGAATCGTCTCGATTTGTTGCCGTCCATTCACATTTCGCAAGCTATGCCGTAGTTTTCCACAGCTCTTGCAAATGCCATCGTCAGGATCATGACAGAGGTCGCTACCAGCCAGAAGAGACATAGTTCCTGCTATGGAACAAGGATTGCATGGTAGAACATTTCGCATCTTGGTCAGGATGTAACCGATGAGAAGAAATACTGCTGTCAGACCTAGCAGAACTTGCAGGATTATCTTGCTTGGCCGATCTAGTACAAGTCGAGATACCGTGATAGTGGTCTGGAGACTATTGACTGTAGCCTGTCTTTCTCGAAGAGCACTGGACGTCTGTCCTCGCATCAAGACGTTGAATACCTGTGCCATGTACAATCCATACATGTCGTTGATCGCTTGCATAGCCTTCCCACGATTACTGACAAATTCTTGAGGAACTGTCTGATTTCTACCATTGATCATGGCTTGAAAGAAGGGATCGATGTTAGCATTGTAATCACCAAACCCATTGAGTTGCCGTGCAAGGTTTTCTTGGACTCGGAAATCAAAAGTATCCACATTCATTGTACTATTTCCCTCTGGATTCGGTCGTGCCTTGCCTGTTTGTTCATTGGCCGTGGGAGGGTACCTTGGATCGATTTCGGTCGCATTCTGCTGCATTGTGACATTAACATCAATATCGAGCACTTGCTGATAGCACACCAGCACATTAATAGTACTCGTATCATCGTTCCCCAGCTCAAAGTTACCCCAGATAAATGCCAATGAAGGACAGCCTGCAGCAGGATTCTTACCGACGAGAGATGAATTGTGCTCTCCAAGGTGACCATAAATGCTGGAATTGGTACCAAATCGAAGATCGAACTGTCGGCCACCAAATTCAGTCTTACCAGCCGCCGGTGTGAAATCTGTGTCCAAGACGACAGTACTATTCTTGAGCGAAGTGCTGGCTGATAGACATGAGTCTGACACACGGTAGGATGCTGTAACACGAACCGCAGACTGGTTCGTCTCAACCGTTATACTAGATGCATCTTCGCAGGTCAGGTTGCCCACGAGCGCCGGCAGAACACCTCGTGCACTACCGACTATCGTTGAACCGTCTCTGACACCGGTTTGTAAACTGCCAAGTTCAAACTTCGGGAAAGCGAATTGCCCATATGTGAAGTTTGCGAAGCTAGAATTGTGCTCGATGAGAGTGAGCATGGCCCCAGCTCCGTGATCATTACCGACTGTGTAAGCTGAGTATCCACCAAGGATATTCCAGGTATCCAGTTGTTGGAGATTTCGGACGGGTCCTATGGTATCAAAGGTCTGAATCAAGAAAAGACCTGAAACAATCACGGTCAATAGACTTGCAGCTACAGTTGCAAGTACCGATGATAGTGCTCCCCAATATCTGCCTTTAAATGCCTTGATAATTGCACTTGGTGTGATGTGACCGATGATATTGGAGAGTATACCGTGCTCAGCCATTGCGTTTGCCTTGTGCAAGTTGGACCAAGGTGCAAAGACAGCGATATAGAAGTCGAGGTTGTTGATCAATGCTGCCAGAAGCAGCATCACAAACGCCGATACATAGTGGGATCCTATGACAGACGATCGATCATCCGGAACGTTGAGCAGCCCAGAGTTCTTGTCTGATACACGTTGCAAGGCCTCCAAGATGCCAATAAAGACTATCGGAAGGCAAAGCGTGACAGCAAATACAGGAACACTCGTCCAAATTGGGCGCCAGAATCTGACGGCTGGTACGATCTCCTGAACACCTCGCTGTGGCTTCCCCTCGTTGACATGAATTTTGAAGCTCTGCGCGCCACTTTCATCAATGGCTATTGCCGTCCCAGCTTGGTAACCATTAAACGCTGTTGCTATGCGTTTATTGTCAGGCGACTGCAGTTTCTTGAGTAGTCTGTTGAGTTCGAAGCTGCGGGACATGACTGTTGCTGCGGCGGCAATTGAGTTTGGATCTCTTGGCACAACGTTATCAAGTCGGAGAACGATCAACACGACAAGAAGGATTGCAATGATACCCAGACCTGCGATCACAATGATCACCGGAGTCCAATTAGCATGCAATCGATCCTCCGTCCAGGAGATCGTAGCTACCGGTTCTGACTGCGCGGAAAGATCTGAGGAGGGTCGTGTAAGACTCCGGGAAGCGAATACTGGCATCGTACCCATATATGTCTTGATAGCTGCTTCCTGGAGCGATGTGCCGTTAAACAATTGGCTGTAATTGTTTAGGCCCGCAGTGAATTGGAGAAGGTCGAAAGCAGGTGTTCGAAACAGTTCTGTCTTAGCAGTCACTGGAGGAATAGCCGAGAAGAGTCCGTTAGTTGATCTGAGCAAGGTGCTGTAGATGGTAGTCATGTTAGCCGGAGTAAGTCCACTCAATGTTCGGTTCTTAGCATTCTCCAGAGGTACTAGGGTGATGGCTGGCAAGCCCTGTAAAGCTGTATTGTTGGTAATATTCATCTGGCTCAACGTGTAGTTGGCTTGACACAAAACGCTCTTCATTTGTGATACCGTTCTCGACGTGTTCAAAGCGATGGGTAGTTTTCCGCCTTCTACCCGTGAGATGTTCTTGAGCAATGTCTGAGAATATTTAGTTTCGACAAGCATGAGCAGGATAACAGGGTTTGCGCCCGAATCGAGACAGGTGATTTCCTGCATCTGGCTTTCGAGTAGTTGTCCCGGAACGACATAGTGCAGAGGGTCAAGGCCTCGAAAGGTGAGATTAGGCCAAGAGCTGCAAAGGCCACCTTCATTGATGTCGAGAGTTAGATTTGCTGGGTTGCCGTATGGTAGGGCAGTTGAATTGTAAGGGAAATTCACGGTCCGAACTGTCGGCTGTCCTCTCAGGGTAACGTTTGCAGGTCGGCACGAAATGGTAGGTATGAACGTATCCACTGTCGCATTGAAAATCACGCCTGCAGGGGGTACTTCCGAGTCAGATCGTAGTACCGGAAGGGTGTAAGCAAAGCCAGGCGCAACACCCAGTGTTGGTCCGAGTCCATTAGTTGCATGGTAGTAATTATACACAGACGTGTTCGGAAAATTTGAAGTAGTCAAGATTGAAGGATCAAGCGCTGAGGCATCGAAGGTGGAAGGTAAGACGGTCGAAAAGCCACTAGTGAGTGTTGTCGGCCGAAGATAAAATAAGCCAGTACTTGCAATTGTGAGCGCTTTCGCGATCAAAAACGTTGTAATAGTAATCATGACAGGCACATGCAGTCGCTTGAACGCAGCAAGAAAAGCAGAAAGCTGAAAATCAGAAATGTAGTCAACGAGAATACTGTCGTAAGGTGATGTCGGTCCATAGCGTAATTCCTTCCAAGGCATCAAAGATTTCGTATGGAAGTCGACCTGCCGCAGCAGGGCCACGACGAGGACTACTATGGCGGTGGGCACATATGTCCATGCGTAATGCTCGGCCGTCGAGGATACAGAGAACCCGTTGTCAACATCCGAGGCGTTGCAGACAACGGCAAGCGCAGCGAGCAATGCAGCAATCGAAAAGGCGAGCAGTGCTAGAGATAACTTTTCCAACCAAATTGGCCGCCAGAAGCGCTGTGTGAGAGGCTGGACTTGAGGCGCTGACGCGTTGCGCACAGGTTGGTAATTTCCAGCACGCGTCTGGGGAAATGTGATCGATCGCGTCGGCGGGTTGATGGGTTCCTCATCGTGATGATCTGAGTAATGCGACTCCTCATCTATGTCCCCGAGTGTTGGCTGGAGAGTATTGTCTGACGGCGGGTAGTGTTGATCGGGATCGTCGTAGCGTTCTCCAGGGTGTCGAAGGGAGCTGAAGCGGCCTATCTGAGGATTGAATTGCCGGTCGCGTGCATGTTGTGAACTGTCTGGCGTGTTGACAAGAGTTCTTGAGCCATCGCTAGTGTTTTGAGAAAGTCGCACTCGTTGGGCTCTTCGTTCGGCTTCGGTGATGGGTACACTTAAAAGAGAGTTGCGATCGCTCTCCATGATGATTCCGGGGCATCAAATGATGCATCCTCATTCACAGGCCCATCCATAGCTCGACAGGGTAAGACGTGACATAGCGTGATGTATGTGTTAGTTGTTGCGTGATAAGTGTTAAATGTGAGACTCGGTAAAGAGAAAACGTGGTTGAGGTTGTGTTACTAGGATCAGAAGTGGAATGAAGTCGAAGGCCGTTCATCAGCACTCAGGGATCGCCAGAAATAGCAACGACAGAAACGGTTAGTGCGAAAATCATGAATACTCCTATTGGCTCACTGCAGAACTCAGCCATCCAGCAAGCAAGAAATGAGCAACACCTGGGCTGTGAAGGTTAAGTCCACCAATGCACTGTGGCTGTGCTTCCTGAGATTGTTTGGTGCTATTAAGGATGGTGATCTGTACAGCAGTTCAATGTGTTGGTGCACAACTTGATCTCACGTCCAACGGCTGTGAAGGCAGGCTGCACAAAATGTTAGGCTATTTTGAGTCGACCTAAAAGCCGAACAAATTATGTATTTGCACGGCAAAACATGATCGACTCGAGATGTCCGTCCTTGGTGTAGCTTTTTGACCGTTCGGACTTCCTATACTAATTTGATACTCTAATCAAAGCCGCTGAATACCGGCCAATCCTACCTTGAACCAGTAGCTTTTCTATAGAGCATCAACAACGGTAGTGGGAGCAACCCAAGAAGCCTGGGAACCCGTGTGTTTTCTGATATCATGATAGATATTGAAGATTTTTCGATAAAATGAATTGCGGTCCCGATCTATCCGGCTTGAATTTGGTTTGAAGGGGGAAAACATGGCTCAGGTAGGTTTGCCGAGTCGGTGATATTTGAGGAAGATATAAAAATGCCTGGATGAGGTAACACGCCGAGTGTGTCGAAGAGCAGCGACCGAGGCACCGCTAGACATCAACGTCAACGTCCAACACACGTTACATACACGTCGATTATCTTGAACTGACCTCCCTCTACAATCCAAGCACCTAATCAGAAGAAGGAAGAAAAGGAAGACTAGCAAATGTCGTCTACCGAGGACATCTCAAAACTCCAGGCCGGCAACCTCTTCGCTGTCAATGGTCTGAACGTGATCATCGCCGGCAGTGGCTCCGGCCTAGGAGCCTAGATGGCAAGGGTCCCCGCCATCAACGGCGCGAACAAGATCTTCATCATTGGCCGCCGCAAAGAATCCCTAGAAAAGACCAAACCTCCTTTCCGGACCAATACAGCAAAGTCATCATCCCCCTCATCGGCGACATCACCTCCAAATCCTCCTTAGCCAGCGTCTCCCACGAAATCACCATCACCCACGGCACAACCACAATCGACGTCCTAATCTGCAACAGCGGCATATCCGGCCCGAGCGTCGCAACAACGAAACCCAAAACCCAAGAACCACTCTCGTCGGTCGCCGAGCTATCAGCCAACATGCTCAAACCCGACGAACAAGAAATAACATCAACATACCACGTCAACCTAACAGGCATCCACCTGACCGTCGCAACATTCCTCCCTCTCCTCGACGCCGCGAACAAAGCCCGTCCCTTACCATCAACGACAACGGTCCCATTCAAGCCCCGCCCCCAAATAATAACAACCTCTTCCATAGGCGGCCTCAACCGCATCCCCTTCGGCAACTTCTCCTACGGCCCCTCCAAAGCCGGTGTAATCCACTTAACAAAACAACTCGCCACGACCCTCGCGTCTTACGACATCCGCGCCAACACCATCGCCCCCGGCTTATTTCTAAGTGAAATGACAGAGGGCATGATGAAATCTGTTAGCACGCATGACGCGCATAATGTTGAGGGCACGTGGAAGAGGGATGTGATTCCGGCTACGAGGAGTGGGGATGAGGAGGATTTGGCGGGGGTGGTGTTGTTTTTGTGTTCGAGGGCGGGGGGGTATGTTAATGGGTGTGTTGTTGTTGTTGATGGGCGGAGGTTGAGTGTTTTGCCGGCGAGTTATTAGGCTGGGAGGGGTGGTGTGAGAGCGGTGGAGTGTTGCTGGGTAGGGGAGTGAGGGATTAGAATTGACTAGATACAAGGTGCTTGGACGCTGCACATACACAAGACCGATAGAATTAGATAAACTTATGTACGTATACATCTTGTGATAGGTTATCTATATACCCCAACCATTGCTATTGCCATTGTCAGCATACTTACTCAAGTATCCACAGTGGTTCCTCCAGTTTGTCTCGTAATACGTACTACTTAGTACCTAATGTAAAGGCATATCGGGCCCAGCCGTCACGCAAAAAGAATAGAAGTCAGATTGGGTATTGTGCATTCGTTCGTTCGTTCATTCATAAGTACATATCTAATCTATACCCCAGACACGCATTTCGTAGCCCGTATAACGCAAAATCAAGTCAAATCCGACCGCACAATCCCGAGCCCAAGCGCCACGATAACACCGCAAACCATACTCAACGTCAAGTTCGGTCTTCGGAACGTGCCCGCACCATTTTGACTTCCGCTTGCCGTCGCAGTCGCACCGCTACTACCACTACTACCTACAACCTTCGTCGCCGCCATCGCACTCCCCGTCTGCCTCACCACACCAGCACTCATAGAAGGAGCAGATATCGGCGCTATCGTCGTGCTCGGAAACACAATCCCACTTGGCCCAAACACGACCGTCGTGCCATCGATCACGGCCGTAGTCCTGCTTCTTGCCACCCCACTGTCGCTACCGATACCGCCACCAACACCAATGCCGTAAGTCGTGCCGCTGACGATGGCTTCAGACTGATCGAGACTGACGGTTATTCCACCGATAGTGGTGACTATGTATGCTGGTGCTGTGGTTATGGCGGGTAGGTATGTCGTTGTGGGGAAGCGGATGCCTGAGGAGTCGAGGGTGATAGTTTGGTCGTTGATAGTCAAGGTTGTGGGTTGGACGGCATTTGGGCCGATTGCGTACGTTGTGTATGAGATTATGGCGTTGTCTGCGTTGATTGTGACTGTGATGCCGTTTTGAGTGATTGTTGACGCTGGGAGTGTGGATACGCGAACAGCGGAGTAGGAGATGCTTTGTAGGCGGGCTACGGTAAGGGTTGTGGATGTGGCAATGATTTGGGTTGGATTGATTGTGTAGGTTTGGCCATTGATTGTTAGTGTTGCGGTTGAGGAGGGTGAGGCAAGGGCGATGGAGGAGCCGCCTATGTAGATTGATGAGGGGTTGACTTGGACTGGGACGCCGTTGATGAGGGTGGCGGTTGGGGAAGCCGCGCCTAGTGATGTTGAGACAGCGATGGATGTGAGAGGAGCGTTGAAGGCAGAGATGATTATGCTGCTTAGATCGGCAGTCAAGGGCAAACTAGGATTAGAGTTTTGATTGATGTTGCTGTTACTGGGGTTAATCTGGTTATTGTCACTTGAAACTGAAGGTTGGTTGTTGTATTGTGAACCTGGATTGGTGGCAGTCGGCAATGGAGTGTTATTTCCGTTTGGCGAGCTTGAACGAGTGGCGCTCGGTAAGGTTGGGCTGTTATTGTTGTTGTTGGTACTAACTGGGCTCAGCTTTGGGGTGCCGATGGGGCTGACCAGTGGCGAGTTTATGTTGTTGGTACTTGGATTACTTGAAGGTGATGGCACATAGTTCGGGGAACTTTGGCCGGTACTGCCGCCAAGACCTGGAAATTGAACGGCAGGCTGTGTAGATGAAGCACTGGCAATGGATACTGGGACTGGTGTCTTCTTTGTTACTGTGATCGTAGTTGTGCCTTGGGATACAGAAGAAAGGCCAGAGAAGATTAATGGGGATTGTGTAGATGATGAGGCAGGAGGAGTTGTCAAAATGATTGGAACCGTGCTTGTTTCAACCTGTGGCTGTGGATGTGGATGTGGAGTCTCTGAACTTGACTGTGCAGGATAAAGAGGAGCTGTTAGGTTGCCATATGGCGGCCCCGTTTTGGTTGTGGAGGATGTGAAGACGGCAGAGGATACTGTTGTCAGTAAAGAAGAAGGAGCAGTCCCTGTCCACGAAAGAGTCGATACCAAGGCCTCCGTATTTGATGTGACTGATGAGGAGTCAGTCGTGCATATGACCGTAGAGGAACATGCCGGTGGTGGAGTGTAGAATATGGTAGGATAAGGGGCTGTGCCATTTTCTGTCACTGTAACAGTATAATCCCCGTCGACAGTTACGTATACCGTGACCTCTGGTGCGTAGTTTGTGTAAGTTGCGATACCAGCACAACCTGGCTCCGACGAAGTTGTGGTTAATTTTGAAGAGGTAGTACCGGCTGCTCCGGGAGTTTGTATACTGGAAGACAACACGGGCGCTCCTGTCAATGACCACAGAAGCTGGCGCGCTGCTTTCATCGTGCTGTTAGTCTAAGGAGTAGTAGAACTTGAAATGACTGCTCAGCAACCGAATTCTTGATGACCAAAGACCGAGCCACGGTTGTTCGGTGCTAACGCGGGTGAAAGGTAACGAGTGTTCTTTTCGGAATGATGCTGCTGCTGCTGCTAAACGAGTGTCATGCCCTTTGGACAAGCGATGCTGTGGCTAAGATCGTGAGCGCGTTATATCGAGGTAATCATTATTACAGCAAGTGATACTTTTGGATAGAAGCACAAAGCATATGCAGAATCTTTAGGGCTGACTGTTCTGACTTTACCACAATAGGCCAAGCTGGCAACCATTCCCAAGATATAGAGACCGCCAGGCATGATGTTGTCCACACATTCAAGATTCGTGGCGGCGTTAGCGATGTGCTAGGCAGCATATCAGAATCATATCAAGCCCAGCGACCGGGTAGTTGCAAAGGATCCTGGCCGTTCACATGCAGAAGCCCGACAAGTCTCCAGAAGCTCATCAAACATGGCCATAGTCCTCATGCGAGGTGCAGAATGGGGTCCAAAGAACCAACACAAATACAATCCAATGTTGAATGGTTGGTTGAAACGTGTCCCAGATCATGGTGGATAATCTTAATCTGCCTTGAAACAGCCGCTAGCACAGAAAGCAAGTGGAAGCTAAGACGTCCGGAAGCTAAGATTCAGGACAACTGTAGCTCGAACCCGGAACGAATTTCCATTAAATCCTCAATGAGCGAGCAAGGGCCTTGTCCGTGTCGTTTGAGGAAGTGCTTCGAGCGGTTTGTGAGAGGTAATGCTGACTTAGGGCAGTGTATCGGGTGGTATTTCAGCAGCGGTGTAACTTGATGCTTACCATGTTGAAATCAGCCACTGACAAGGCGTTCTTTGGCACGGCCAATCATTACTTTGATACTCGAATCAAGTAGGTTTCGCTTATTCTAGTGGCTGTCTCCTTTCATCGTGACGGCATGAGATTGGTCGGGCTCGGCCGAAGCATGCATCATCTCGCAGGGCTGTGCCTTGCAGTGAACATGGTCGTGCCCGTTGATGCCTTCGGAAAATGGTGTGCACCCAACTCATGCCGGAAGACCTCCTGATGGCTGCGCAAGCTTTGACAGCTGGACCACTTCGATCGCTCCACGCTGTGTTGGTTGGACAATCATCGTGCACTACGAAGCACTCCTCATCAAGCAGAACACATCCAAGGACTACTGCAGGGAAAGATGAATTTCCAATGACTATTGTGGCTAACAAGAAAGTGTGTTGCATTTGTCTCCGCCAAACCGCATTGAAGCCTATCGAAGTCTGCCCCCTTTCACGTGAGCCTGACATACCACCCTCCCCAGCTTGACTAACGTGTCAGCTTCTGAAGAAACATGAAGTTATTGTCCCTTGCCGTGAATTCTTGAGCACTTGTCACAATCTGTGTCTGTATCTCGATCTGGTCGACCAGCTGATCACTCGTTAGTTGTTCCTCAACACCGGCCATGATATTCAGCTCTTCACCCATTTTTGTATCTGCTGGCAGATCTGCTGTGAACTGAACTACTTCAACATGCGTCATGCGCCTCGCTCAATTTTTTTTGCGCGCCTATGGTCTCTGCTCTTGGTACTCGGCATCGTGTTCATTGAAAAATCCTTGGCGGATGATCCACAGCCGGTTTCAATCACCTTTGGACCTGACTTCTTTGGATACGACGGACAGTGGTCGATGGCGCAAATCAGAGTAGGAAATCCTGAGCAGTATCTATCAGTGTATCCAAGTACAACAAATTCAGAGACATGGGTTGTTGGTCCTGCAGGATGCGATGGTACTTCGACCTGCTCATCCTTGAGAGGAGGGCTATTCGCCGCTGATCAATCTACGTCGTGGGAAGCCTTGGGCCTGTATGAATTGGGTTATTCGGATTTGTCACAGACAACCGATAACGGCTATTATGGCTTTGACAACATATCAATCTCAGATACTATCTCCGCTCCAAGCCAGATAGTTGCTGTTGTGAATGACACGGACCACTGGATTGGCCGGCTGGGTTTGGTCGTGCAGGACACTCGTTTCCAAAACAATACTGACTATTTGCCATTTGTCTCTACACTGGTTCAAAACAAATCCATCATACCGAGCCACAGCTATGGGTACACTGCTGGCGCATACTACAAAGGCAGAAGTGTCTCGGGATCTTTGACTCTCGGCGGTGTTGACACAAGCCGATACATCGCGAACGATCTTTGGTTTACCTTGGGTCAAGGATATATACCATCCATTGCAGTCAACTCGATTGTGGTGTCAGCTTCAGCTTCGTCGCAGTCAAGTCACTGGACCAAGAACCCTCTCACGCTATTGCCTGGAAGCGAGGCCGCCATCTTTACCATCGACTCAGATACACCATTCCTATGGCTTCCTGAATCGGTTTGCGATACCGTGGCTCAGGCGCTCAACCTGACATGGAACGAGACCATTGAAGTGTACACGTTCGCCGACAACTCTTCCCCACAGAGTCTGGTTGACCTGGGTCTACAGTTCACATTCAGTTTAGCAAATACAATTGGTTCCAGCCAGGTCCTCGACCTCAACATTACATATGATGCTTTCAATTTGCAGCTATCATACCCCTTCCCAGGTCTGTTTACCTCATATAGTAATGCGAAGGTCGACTACTTCCCTATGCGACGGACCAATAGTTCCAGCCAGTATACTATTGGTCGAGCCTTTCTACAAGAGGTGTACTTGACTGTCGACTACGAACGCAACCTCTTTGCACTATCTCAGGCTCGTTTCCCTGACTCTTCGCAACAAACCGCACTGGCTGCAATCTCACGACCAAAGAACAGTACATGGCCTGGACCACGAGGTTCAAGCAGCTCGATGGGACTGACAACTGGCGCCAAAGCTGGAATTGCGGTGGGCATCGTTGTTCTTGCTATCGCGGCCGCTGTACTGTTATGGTGTTTTTGTTTCAGAAAGACAAGAGGTCATCAGAAACTCACTGATACCGAAAAGGGCCAACAACTGGGTCTTTTTTCCATATTCTCGAGGAAATGCAAGAGCTCATTCTCGACCTCCGCTGCAGAACTTCAAGCGGACAAAAAGCATCCCGTGGAGATGGTATCGAATTCGAGATACGAACTGTCAGCTGTCGCGCCTGTTGAAATGGCAGCTGCCGCTGTCTCTCCTGGTTATTTCCAGGAACGAGTTGGCACACGGATTCCTCAGCGAAACGATCCGCGGACGCCAGTCGAGCTGGTACAACCACAGCACCGAGCATCAATAAGCAAATCAATAATCGAGCGCGTTGTAGAACGTTATGAGCCGCCAGCTCCATCATACAGTCCAACAGGTGCTGGACAACCGAGTAACAATAGCATCAGTCCATACTCACCTCACGTTGGTAGCAATCCATTTCGTGACAGTAGTGGTCATGCGATAAGTCCTGTCACTGGATCTGGCAGTGATCCAGACCAACTAGGTAGTGTCAACCACACTGGGAACGATAGCGGTTCAAGCACATCGTCGAGTCAAATCTCCCCAATCAAGGCTCGAAGCTATGGCGACGAATCGCCTCTGTCTAGCAACACTCCTAGCAGCCGCCCCGAAAAGTTAACATCGAGGAACAGCACAACTCACACCACAACAATGTCTTTGTCAAACAATATAAATGGTCCAGTCGGATCTCTGAACAAGGATAGTCGTCCCCGGGGAGATAGCCCTGAAGGTCAGAAATTCCAAAAGGAAACAGCTCGGTCATTGCACAATAGTCATGGCCAGAACACTGCACTCGAGAGTCGGTGCAGGTTTAGCTGGGAAGCTTAATCAATTGGGGCTGAGAGTCATATACCAGTAAGCGGACTGAGAGCGACGCTCCGCGGGCAACGTTGACCAAGAAGGAGGAGAAGGGGAATTCGAAGCAATTGTGTACAGATGATAATTTCCTTCTGATGCCTCATCGTGGAACCTCACCTCGTGGCACTTGTATGCTTGTCTTTCCGCTGTCCACCTGATCCTCGTATGCTGCATCGCTTCGCATCGTGAAACCTACTCCATCCCCCTCTGTATTACAAACTCATGCGGTGACCATTCCGATTGGATACTGTGCATGCCACAAGATAATAGCGCCATGCTATAAACTCAGCTGAAAGAGCGGACAAAGGCCAAGGAACATCCTGCATAACCTGACCTCCTCCGCTGCAAATGCATTTGACTTTCCTGCTGCGAACAAGCACGCTTGTTGAAGCTATTCTGCT
>Ga0115854_10025_pt1 | contig 29557 bp, 22 predicted proteins | sample InSIn2SAF170_FD_83868 | JGI IMG/M metagenome (GOLD analysis project Ga0115854, IMG submission 83868)
AAAAAAAAAAAAAAAAAAAAAAAAAAAAAAAAAAAAAAAAAAAAAAAAAAAAAAAAAAAAAAAAAAAAAAAAAAAAAAAAAAAAAAAAAAAAAAAAAAAAAAAAAAAAAAAAAAAAAAAAAAAAAAAGAGAGAGAGAATTAAAGTAAAGCTAATTCTACCCTCCCAGTCTCTATTCGTTTCTTTCCCTTTTCTACTCTTTGTCGCTTCGGCGATACTACGCCTCTTCTTAAGCCTATTGCTCTCGTATACCCTGAATAAATGTACTACACTGCGAAAATAACCGTAGCAACGGACTCATCTCTACACCACCCCATTTAATCTTTCGACTCCACGCCGTTAATGCCGCCTCTCCATTGCCATCCAACTGCACCAACCTTTCCCCAAACGCCTGACAAATCCATTCTCGAAACATCTCCACCATCTTCGCTGACCCAAACTCCAATAACGCCACTACAACCGTCATATGAAAATGTGAACGATATTGACACCTGTTTCCCGGCTGTTTCACCCAACCACCGCTGTTGCCGGAACTCTCCCATCGGTCACAAATCTCCTGTGCAATGCCACAATCAAAACATGCCACAAATCGATTGTATCGAATGCGTTGTCGTAAATCATCACTTCGTCGTTGAAGTTTCGCCGCGTCGGCTGTGTCCGGACACGTGTCTAATCCATGACGAACCCTCTTTCGACCACGAACCATACACAACGGGCAAATATCATGCCAGTGATTCAACTGAACCGGTAAGTCTGCGACATCTTCTACTGCTTGAGCTCGTTGCTGCCACTGAGCACGATCTTGTACGATCTGTTCTCGTCGTTCGTGATTGATCTGACGGACAAATGTGTCGAAATCACCGTGATCGTGTTGCTGACCCTGTTCAACCGTCGGTTGCGGCAATGGTGATCTTCTCTCTCTCCTCTTCGCTCTCACGGTTCCCGGAAGCGGCTCGCTCACTCGAGCTTTCTTAGCTGGTGGTGCCGCGTCTTCGTGAATCATGGTAGCTGGCTCTCCCTGCTGTCCGCTTCCCCCCCCCTCGTTCCGTCCCCCTCCACGTCCTCATGTCCTCGTTTCTGTGACTGTTGTGATGCACCGACCTTGACCGGTTGTTGTCGCCCTTGCAATCGCCTCTGCCCTCGCTCACATATATCACACATCTCCTCCCCATTCTCACACCCTACTCGATCATTGCGTCCGTCCATGGCTCGATCGAAAACAACGCGTCGACATTCTCGTCCGTTCATGAATGCGCGCATATCCATGTCCCTATGTGTATTGATGTCATCCCCTCTCGACCGGACCGTGTGCATGACAATCGATTCACACCTCAGCCCATCTCGCCCGGCCCGTCCACTTTCCTGTGCAAAATCTTCAATGCGGTGCGGCGGACCCACATGAATCACCACTCGAATATGTCGACTGTCAATCCCCAACCCGAGTGCGTTGGTGGCGGCAAACACTTGCTCTCGGCCGGTGATCAACTGCTGTAAAATGTGGTGTTTGTGCTCAGCATTACCAACACCACTGTAGTATGCTGGACAGCCCAACACTCGGGATGTCTTTTTCGTCCGATCGATCTCCCCGCAATACACGATGATTTGATCTGGTAGCGGGTATTGTCGACGCTTTCGCTGGACCAACTCACAAATCTGCTCATCTTCATCTTTATCTTCACGATACAACTGAACGCGATATCGAATGTTCCGACGAGTGGTGACATCCCGTATCTTCAATACTTTTTCCACGGGCAAACCCATGACGCGAAACCATGTCTCCTCGTCGGCGGGTTTCAATGTGGCCGTCAAATACATCAGCTGTGTCTGATATTGACTCAATCTGTCCACCGCCAACACCTTCAACCGGAATCCATCCATCGAATCCAACACCACATGACATTCATCGAAGATGATCCGATCGAGCAATCCCATCGAACGTTGTCGGTTCATAAAAGTATGAAATGCATCGCTCGTCGTCCCTTCCGGGGTGACCAGCACAATCTGAGCGCCATCGGGCTGTTTGTGGGCGTCCCACATCTCACATCGGATCCCCAACTGAGTACATCGATCTCGTAAGTGATCTTTCAACGACAACAGCGGTACCACCACGACCGTCATCCCGGGCGAACTCAGCATCGCCGGTAACATGAACAACAAACTCTTGCCCACCCCGGTGCCCATAACCGCCAAAATCCAACTCCGACGCGCGACGATAGCGTCCAAGACATCGCGTTGTCTGCCACGAAACTGCACATTCGGATCATTGAACATTTGCTGCAATGCCCGTGTTAAGTCCGTACGTGCCGATGCATACCATCGCTGATTCTGGGCGCGCTCTGCCTCGGCACTGACATCCACTGTGACCCTCCGTGCGATCTGTGCTTTCCCATCGGTGTCTTGAACGGGCCGAAAGCCCAAAAATCGATGCCACTCCACACTGACCCGTCGAAATGCTGTACATTGATAAGCAGTCTGGCCGGGGAACTCTTGAATGCTACGACCGTAGACCATACCCGCCACCCATGGACTGTGCCCGAATTGTCGATCACGAACCTCATCGTCACTCTTCTCGCCCATCTCCCCGTCACCCTGAAGCATCTGCAATACCTGTGGGTCTTGAGCGTAATCTCGCATCATCGCTTTCACCAGATGACGCCATGCCATGACACTAACCTTGGCCGCCATCCCTTGTTCCGTTGCCCGTTCCAATGTGTATCGAAAACGATTAGTGTCCCAGAAGCCATCAACGTTGGTCGACACCGGCTTGGGCGGTCTTTCGTCCACTGCGGTCTGATCCATACGACGCTCAAACTCATCATCCTCGTCCTCGGCTGCCACTGGTTCCAACACATGTTCCTGGGGCTCGTCGTCAAAATCATCGTCATCCTCGTCAGTACCCACTTCATCCCTCCCTTTCGGTTCCCACAACCAAGCCCCAAAGTCTTTCTGGCACTCATGATACATCTGCAAGATTTCCACAAACGGCTGCACCAACCAAAGATAGTACACCACCAACTCGCTTACTTCACGTGGTAAGAATCGGTGAATGATCTTCGACTTCGCACTGAAGCCATAACCTTTATGATAACCGACGACGATGTCGACCAGCCCGCCATCGATAAACACACCTCGTCCCTCGCCTGTACTGTCATTACGGTGTCGAACGGTTAAGATTTCGGTTCCACGACCGGGACCGCCACCCGTCATATGGACAAGTACCAGCAGATCTTTCTTCACCTGACGAACCACATCGAAATACTGTTTCACCCTGGCCGGGCGCCAATGAATACCGGGGTGGCCATGGTCCGGTGCGGGATCGGCCAGAATAAACTGCTGTCGAAGATAGCCCTCGGTGAACATTCGATCATGCAACCAATCGACGCCGTTGACGGGCAAAACACTTCCATTACCAGACAAAAAGCTCCAGCCGTCGGCAGTATTGGTGGGATCGTCACGAAGACGACCCAAATCCAATGCGGGAAGCGGTGTACTGCCCTTCTGAACTCGTCCATGCTGATCCAAGTTCAAGAGCAACAAATCTCGATGTAGTCGAGTCCGAGTCTTCTCGACCAATCCATGAATCATGCCTCTCAACTTGGACATGGTAAATCGAGTGGAACCGTATTGCACTTCATCGTGGTGCCAGCTCACCCGGCCTTCACTCGCCGTGTTCATACAAATACTGCGACCAAGCGTTCGAGTGTGATAGAAAAAATCCATCGGGCTTGGCTGGCCATCAAACTGGGTCAAAGTCATGTAGCGTTTCACCATCGACTGTACGAGACTAAAAATCGACGGCGCCCGCGGGGCAGTCACACCATCATCCCAGCCTTCGTCGCGAAGCCGTCGAACTTCGCTCGTATGTTGCTCGCACGCATAAAGCCCCACCACCATACGAGCAACGGTGATCAGCCCAGACAAAATTTGAGTGTATTGTTGCGGACGTTTCCAGACTTGCTTCACAGCATCCCAGCCCAAGACCGCAGCGCCACTCACCAAAGCATTCTGATATTGATGACTACCCAGATCATGGTCCAGAAGTGACACCCAAAACGCCAAACAGGTCTCTTCCATTTGTTGCCAATGGATTCGGTTCTGGCATCGGTCAAACACATCAACCGCCTGCCGAAATGCTGCGAACCGCTGCCTCTGCCGACGAGTAAAGCGGTAGCCGGGTGCTGGGGCGTAGCTGTCGTGTGTACGCCAGATATAACATAATATGCGGAGCCAATGCTGAGTATAGAGACCGATAGTCTTCCGATGTTGTCGACCATGAAATGGTTTCTCATTGGACGATTGTCCGATTTCCCGACAATTTAACAACTGCAGTGCCGATAAACCCATGGTCGATGGATGACAAACATGTTGGGCGCGAGAGATCATCTTCGTGGTCATTCGGCATGCTCGCCACAGTCCGAGTTCATTCGGACGACTCGCTCCTTTCCCTTCCGTATCATCGTCATCACCTTCATCATCTTCATCGTCTTCATCATCTTCATCGTCTTCATCATCTTCATCGTCTTCATCATCTTCATCGTCTTCATCATCTTCATCGTCTTCATCATCTTCATCGTCTTCATCATCTTCATCGTCTTCATCATCTTCATCATCTTCATTGTTTTTACCACTCCCATCACTCCCATCACTCCCATCACTCCCATCACTCTCAGTAGTCTCGGGACCCCCCGTCTGTTCTCGTTGGGGAAGTCGAATCAACTCGGGGAGCTGAGCCTTCGTATAATCCTTCAAATGATGTTCCCATCCGGTCCGCTCTAACCATGCATTGGCCGTGTAGTGATGCTCGCTATCCCCAATGGTCTTCTGCTGTCGATATTCCTCCAACGCCCGTCGATGTTGGGTTAGCATAGCTTGACCACGCTGCAATATTTCATCCACATGTGACACGCTATGACTGCCACTTTCGGGTCGAGATTGGTCCACCCGAAACAATCGGGACCATGGTTTAAAATGAAAGAAGGTTTGGCAACGTTGTCCTTCTTCCCACATCCGATTCGAAGCATGTGTTTGCTTGGTACGAACATCACCCCCTCGCTTCTGCTCGTTGATCCAGCCGTGGTGATGCGCACAATGCTTCTGCATCGACCAAGTAGTCCGCAGAAGCTGTCCACAGCGTTGACCATGCTCCTGAATGCCAAGACATTGCAATCCATCATCGAATACCTCGAGGTACGGAATGTATGGCGTGGTAGGCGTGGGATAACGCACGTTCTTCAGCTCTCGAGCAAGATCAGGTAAAGTGTCGACCACGCTGACGATTTCCTTACGAACTACGAGTGAAAGATGACGGTGGTACTTTTTTAAGTGGCCGAACACTTGATCGGGAACGGGACAAAATCGACATTGCCGGCAATAGATCACCCGGTACTGGGACCAATACTCAAAGACATTCTCGAAATGCTCCATCTCTACAGTATCAAGACAAGAGCTGAGGTACGGAGACAACTGCTAATGCATTCAATGTAACTGCTGTTCCCATAAACATCTATTGGCTACGCATGATGGCTACTGCACGCGAAGTTCGTGATTCTGCGCGTGTGGTTCGTGTAACGATCGGCTATTATGTCAGCTGCCGCAACTTTAAAACTTCCTTTCCAAGCCTCCTCCGACGCCCCTTTTGTCTTTCTGACCCTTACCCCAAGACATCTGCAGCATCACTACTACGCATCGTGCGATGATACAATTACCCTCAGCGCACTCCGCATCCTTGATTGACCCTTCTTACCAATTACCAGTATGAGAATCAACCGGAAAGTACAAACCTTTGACGATTGAAAAGCAAACCTTTGACCCTCCTGGACCCTTAACCCTAAGCACTCTGATTGGTCAATACAAACCTTGGACCCTACGATGTTTGTCTAATAGTAGCCAGGATAGATATAAAAAAACGGAGAGAAGATCTATACTTAGGCCCTATAGGACTTTATAGATAAATAGTAAAAAGAATAAAAAATCTTAAAAGTATAGTAAAACCTAAGCCGATTTTCTAGTATAGATTCTAAAGTTTTATTACTAGAGGCGGTAATTAATATATTACGTAAGTTCCTAACCCTAGGGTAAGTAGGGTTAATTATAGGAGTAAGTAGTAGCTAATTAGTAATAAGAAGTGTAAATATAATATAGGGATATACCGATAATAAGGTCTTAAAGGTAGGGTAGAGTTAGTAAGGGAGATTAATGTTATGAGTTGGCTCTCACGGTAGATCGCCAAGCTCCTCTAGACCCGCAAAGGTACACAGGGGAAACTCTCACAGGGGTTTCACTCGTAGAACTGATATCAGATAGTGAAGGAGTATTCAATGCAAGTCTGGTATGCACAGGTAGGGGTTGGGTATAACTTAGGTTGACTACAGAAGCTATAGGAACTACATAAGAGACTCGTATCTATATACTTGTTAGTGTGAAGCCGTCCAAGGTAGCACAAGGTGACCAAGGTCGAGCCTTGGTGACCTTGGGAACCTTGGTCCTATCTTGACCACGTGACCTGGGTCTTAGCTTCCTCACATGTCAGTTCCTCGCCTGACCTTCCTATATCTTCTGCACATGGTCACCTTGTGGCCGCATGCGTTACTGGTTTGTAACACTATCCCCTCTCTGACCTGCTTGCGTCCTCGCATGCATAAATAGTGAGTGTTCCCTCTCGCTGTTTTCCGTTCTCTTTCCTTTCCTTGAATCATGGCTAACAATGCCTAAGGTAGGCGCCCGCTCCGAAGTCGAACGATATCGCAGACTCGGCGACAACATCATCGCGACTGGTATAAAGGCTATGGAGGCGTGCGCTCAGTGTGTGAAGGCGAAAGAGACTTGCTTCGTGAAGCGTGGGTATAAGAAATGTGGTCGATGCACCAAGAAGGGCATGACATGCAGCGGCAACTTTTCTCAGGCAAATTTCGAAAAGATGGAAGTTCAAAAGAAGGAGCTGCAGCACCAAGTGCGGCAAGGTCGCAAACTGATGAAGCTGTTTTCCCGACAGCTGCTGATGCAGCAGGATCAGGTGTCTCGGTTGGAGCAGCGACTTGAGCAACTGAATCGTCGGCAGGACGCGCTGTTGGATCATGAAGCGCGTGCGTTAGGTGTGATGGATGAACTGGCCGGGTCATCGGAGCTGGCGGAGTTCAGCTTCCACAATCCTCTGTTTCTTCAGGACGATCCAGACAACTTGGATATGCCTGCTGCATCACCCTCTCCCCGGGATGATTACCAGAACCTTGACTGGAATTCAATCCCGATTGACCAACAAATCGACTGGGGTCAACTGGTGTCTGCCTCTGTGGGAAACGAATTCCCCGGCACCTAGGCGTTCCTTTGTTTTGCTCTCTTGGGTGTTTTTAATGGAAACCATTCTGGGTGTTTTGTTTTTGCTTCTTGCAGGGTGTCTGGTGCAAGGTTCGTTTCTGGTTCCCATGAGTTCTCTGACTTGTCGTATCCTAACCATTTGATCAGGTATACAGGTTTTCCTTTTTCGAGTTTGGCCGCGAGAATCTCTTCGACGTCATAGTCGATGTCCTCATGCGGTTCGACTGGTAGTGATTCTTGGATTCTGGCGTTGGTGGGTGCTTCCTCTAACAGGGCAACATGGAAGACCGGATGGATCTTCATGTCCTTAGGTAGCTTGAGTTTGTATGTGACCGGTCCAAGCTTTTTCTCGATCTTGAATGGTCCTAGTTTCTTAAAATCCAGTTTGTCACTTGGTCGTTTTGTTTTAATGTTTTTTCGTAGGAGGTAAGCTTTGCCCCCCTCTTTGAAGTCTGGTCCCTCAGATCTTCGTTTGTTCGCATATTTCGCCATTCTGTCCGCAAGGAATTCTAATTCGTCTGATAGATATATGTGCAGTTCCTTGAGCTTGTCGACTTGAATGGTTGCTTGCTGTGCTTTTGGGCGAATTCCTAACGGGTGTTGGTGTACGTTGGGGTGGAAACCATAGTTGGCATAGAACGGTGAGAGTCCTGTGGCAACCTTGGAGTTATTATAGGACACCTGTGCGAGCGGCAGCAGTGTGACCCAATCGTCCTGCTCGTGGCTGACATAGCTTCGCAGATATTGCTCCAACGTTTGGTTAGTTCGCTCCGTCTGGCCATCGGTTTCCGGGTGAAACGATGTTGACAGCTTGTTTTTGCTTCCTAACTGGTCCATTAAGGATTGCCAGAACTTGGATCGGAAGAGCTTGTCTCTGTCTGATACTAGTCTGCTGGGCATCCCATGGGAAGCGAATACGTGTCTCATGAAGACATACGCTAATTCTTCCGCGTTCGTGGTCGTGACGATCGGGATGAAGTAGGCATACTTCGTCAGTCGATCCATGATCACATAGATCATGTCATATTCCACTTGCGTCGCTGGGTCGGTCGACCAAGGTAGGGGACCAATGAAGTCCATGGTGACTTCTTCCCAGGCTCCTGATGGCGGTCGTAAAGCTTGAAGCTTGCCATAGGGCTTGTGCCTAGAGGTTTTGGTCTTTGCACACAAGTTGCACTGTCCGACATATTCGGTGACGTCCTTGCGTATTCCTGGCCATTCCCAGTTACGGGTGATGATTTCGAGAGTTTTGTCAATACCCTTGTGTCCTGAGACGCGGTCGTCGTGACACATGGAAATGATCTGTCTCTGTGTTTCTTGACTGAGTTCCTCATTTACTCGATTTGCTCGAGTCTCTTCGATCGCTTGAGAGTGGGTGAGAACTAGTTTGTCTTCTTCCCATTTGAACAATCTGAACGATTGTTGTTCGTTGCCTTCCATGTAGTCGACTCTTCGGCTCATGGCGTCGGCTCTCACATTTTCTTTTCCCTGCACATGGTGTATCCTGAACTTGAACGGGGATAGACTCTCGGCCCAACGGATTTGTCTCTTGTTGAGTTTCTTGTCTGACGTCCATCTGGTTAGGTTCAAGTGGTCTGAGAACACGTCGATTGTAAACTTAGATCCTTCTAAGTAATGTTCCCATTGTCGGAATGATTCGACAATCGCCAACAACTCCATGTCATGGATCTCGTAATTGCGTTCAGCTGGGTCCATCTTCCTAGAATAGTATGCCAGTGGTCGCAATCGTCCTTGGTCGTCCGGTTGGCTTAGGATTCCTGAGATAGCAAATCCAGAAGCGTCCGTCTCGATAACCAAGTGGTTGTCTGGATCGAAAGTGGTAAGTATAGGGGCAGTGGTGAACATTTCCTTTAGTTTCCGAAATGCTTCCCGTGCTTCTGCTCCTATGGCGAAGGGTACATCCTTCTTTGTTAGGTCGGTCAACGGTGACGCGATCCTGGAATATCCTTCGATAAATCGTCGGTAGAAGTTCGCTAGTCCAAGGAAACTCTGTACTTCTTTGACGTTGGTAGGTTCGGGCCAGTCCAGTATACATTGAACTTTGGCTGGATCTGGTCGAATTCCATTCTTTCCCACGATGGAACCGAGGAATGGGACTTCGCCCTGGAAGAACTCGCACTTCGATAATTTGAGTTTCATCCCTCGTTCCCTTATTTTGTTCATAACCCATCGGACATCCTCTATATGTTGATCACGACTTTTGGAGAAGATCAATATATCGTCGAGGTAGACCACCACTGATATCCCAAGGCGTTCCTTTAGGGCATCATTCATGATTGCTTGAAATGTGGCTGGTGCGTTGCATAGTCCAAACGGCATGACCAAGTATTCAAAAAGGCCGAATTTCGTCGTGAAGGCGGTCTTCCATTCTTCCCCCTCCTTCATTCGAACATTGTTGTATCCGCCGTATAGGTCCAAAGCTGTGAAGAATTGAGCGCCCCGAATTGCGTCTTGCAATTCCTGGATTAGTGGTAAGGGGTAGCTATTTTTCCTGGTGATGTCGTTCAGCTTTCGATAGTCGATGCACACTCTCAGTCCTCCGTCCTTTTTTGGTGCGAACGTGACTGGGTATGCGGCCAACGAGTCGGATGGTCGAATGAATCCTTTTTGTATCATTTCTTCGATGTATTCCCGTAGAGCCTGCTCTTGTCGTACCGAAACTGGGTACGCTTTAGCAGCTGTGGGTACTTTTCCTTCTATGAGTTTGATCTCATGGTCCCACGGTTGGTGTTTTGGTAACGCTCTCGGATCTTTGAATACGTCGAACAGTTCCTGGTATTCCTTGAATTCCCCAGGCAGCTCCACTTTTGGTGCTTCAATAACGATCTCTTCGAGTTGTTTCTGCCAGTCTCCTTTATAGGCAGCGACTCGATTGCATCGTTTGACAGGTCGAACCCACACGGTTTCTGGTTCTTCCCGTATCTCGGTGTTGTGAGGAATGTCTCCTAGCATTTCCTTCACGAAGCGTTTCCAGGCCGGGTGGGTGTCGAGCCAATCCGTCCCTAATAACACTTCCTCTTGCAATCCTTCCACTACGTCTAGTGTGAGGATTTCTTGTCTTCTTTTGAACTCGATCCGCGCCGATCGTAGTTCCTCTGTTATAGAAGTGGACCCTTGTCCATACCCGCTTATGATAATTGGGTAATACTTCTTGCTAGCTTGCTTATGCAGACTTCGTGCCACAAACGCTGCGGACACGAGACTCGTGTTGGCTCCTCCATCGATGAGGGCTCTGGCTTTCTTTCCATTGATCCATACCTCGGTGATCATTAAGCCATTCTGTAACTGCCGTGTCGATGATCGGCGATGTGACTGCTTCGCTCGAACATTGCAGACTCGTGGTTGGCGGGGCATAGAGTGTCTGCCATCTATGCTGCCTGTGCTTTTGCTGACCGTCTCTTAGTTTTGATGTTGGCTACCTGTTTGATCAACGCCTGCGCTGATTCCTTGGCCCTGGTTGCGACCACCTGTAGCTCTGAAGGCGTAGCTTCTGGCATGGACAGCCCGCACGCCTGTGCTTCGGCTTCCAACCGTTCTACTCGTTTCTCCATTTCATCTGACTGTCGTTCCTCCGGAATTGACGGTTCATCCTTTGCTCTCGTGGGCAAGCGAATGAAATAGCTCAGTGGTAGAGTCTGTTTTCCTTTCGAAAAACACATTTGGTGTGCATGGGGCGTTCTGTTTATGCATGTCGGTGTTATGCATCGGTACCATACGCACAGTGTCGTCGTAGATCGTGCCTGGCCATTGGCGTCGAAATACTTGTGCTTGTGTTGCCCATCCTGTTCGCATTCAGGATTTCTGCACCAGTCAACAAACCATCGCGTCGTTTGTACTGTGACTGTATTTCCTGTTTTTTCCACTACCCATGTGTGGTCATCAGGCGTTCCTGGTTTGGACATGTCTTCGGATGAGTCGGTTTCCTTATCCGACGTTGGGTTCTCTGTTTCCTTGGTGTATTGACGGGGGTGTTTTCCTCGGTGAGGGAGGTCCTTTAATCCTTTAATCAGGATGGGAATTGGTTTGTTCAACAGAAAATCCTTCATATGGTGTGCGTGAGGTGGTTGTCCGTCGCACATATGTCGGTGGCATTGCCGCAGTATGATCTCGGCAAATGCTCCGGTTGGCGTGGTTCCAGGTATGTACTGGAATTTGTCCCATGCTGTACACCTACAGCCCTGTGTCGCCATACACGTTCGACATCTCCATTCTTGTGTATTGATGGTGATTTTCCCTTCTTCCCAACTCAACGTGTGAGTTTGATCATCCTCGTATTTTGGTTCTTCGTCAATCTGCTTCATTGTTCGACGTACCTCCTCTGCTGATCTGATAACATGTTTGAGGTGGAGATCCGCATAGCGGTACTGGTGGTACTGCCATGGTGTTGTTTCTGCTTCACCTGCTCTTTCAAACACATATTGTGCTGTGTTGCTAAGGAAATCCTTCATGCCTTCGAGGTATTCGCTGATGGTCAGGGGAGCAGCTTCACTGGTCTCACTTACATTGTCCTGATGCCATAGCGTTATCTGCATGGGCTCGTCCCTTCGTGTCAGCGTATCGTCGTGTACCAATGTTCCTCGGGGTTTCTCCCAACGTTCTTCATCTTCCTGAGTCTGGATTTGCTTCCAAAACCATGTTTCAATGATGGTTTTTTCCTCATCGCATGTGAGCACTCGGGGATCTCGTTCTACCACGCGGACCACGTTAACACGTTTGTTTTTTGGTCGTCGCGGGAACCACCCAGCGCCCTGCTTATCTCCTAAATGAGTATAGCAGTTGTCATCATAACATGCGGTCCAGCTCATGGTGCCATGCTTTGGGTGTCGTGTATCAGACATGTCAGTGATCTCGGCTTCCTCAACGGGCTTCGCCTCCTTCACCTGGGCTGCATTTGGAGCTTCGCTCGCAACCACCATGTTGGCACGCTTCCCTTGCCTGCAGTCTTTGGCATAATGTCCTTTTCTTCCGCAGTTGATACATTCTCCGGATTTGAATCTCTTCTGTTGCTCGTCGGTCATGGTTCGTTTCTTCCTATTGTTGTTGTTGCCCTTTGGCACCTTGGCCCAATTTTTTCGTTGTGGTTGCCGTGGCTCTCGTTGCGTGGCCACCACCATATTGGCTTGCCAGTCCATAGCGTCGGGGTTACGTGGATCTTTGCTGTAAGACGGGACCTTAGGTCGTCGCGGAGGTTGATGCTGTGGTTGAAATTGTCCTCGTTTGATTTGTCCAAGCTGCTTGAACCTCTCGTCAAGTCGTTCAGCATAGTCAATCAACTCCTGTAAGGTGTCGGGGTCGTCTTCTTGTCGTGCGATCTCACGTTGAATCCATTCCTTGAGTCCGAGCTTGTAATCCATGTACAACTGGGTGTCATCCTTGTCGAGTCGTCCTGCAATCTGTCGAAACTCTGCGGTGTAGTCCGCCACTGATCCTCGTTGGCTCAGTGTCCGAAGTTGCAGTTCAAGTTGCATCACCTCATCTTTGTTTCCATACAGTCGTTCCATGTCCGTAAGTAGGACATCGATGCCGCCTCGGAAGTAGATGGTCGTCTGAGCCTTCCAGTCCTTCTTCTTCTTCTTGAGATAGTCATTGAAGTAGGGGTCAAACCAATCGGCTGGTTTACCTCGAAGAAAGCTCGTTGCCCAGACAATCTGCTGTTCTGTGTTGCCTTCAAGTCCACCAAACTTAACCCCTGCTCGTATAGCCTTCTCGAAGTGTCGGAACTGACTTCGGTCGCCATAGAACAAGTCGGGTTCTTTGATTTTGAGTTTCGTGGTTCCACTTCCTTGAATAGAGAACATAGGTGATTCCTCAAGTGAACTGAGTTCCGTGGTGGAACCAGTATCGTGTTTGCTAATGTTACTAGCTCTAGGAGTGGCTGATCGTCCACTCACACTTGCCATTGTTGCTAGTAAAGTTAGTGTCTTTTGAGGGTATACTGACCTAGTGACGATTCGAAGTACCTGTACTCGAACACTGCTGTATCAGCGAGCAAGGTAGTCAAAATGTTATGAGTTGGCTCTCACGGTAGATCGCCAAGCTCCTCTAGACCCGCAAAGGTACACAGGGGAAACTCTCACAGGGGTTTCACTCGTAGAACTGATATCAGATAGTGAAGGAGTATTCAATGCAAGTCTGGTATGCACAGGTAGGGGTTGGGTATAACTTAGGTTGACTACAGAAGCTATAGGAACTACATAAGAGACTCGTATCTATATACTTGTTAGTGTGAAGCCGTCCAAGGTAGCACAAGGTGACCAAGGTCGAGCCTTGGTGACCTTGGGAACCTTGGTCCTATCTTGACCACGTGACCTGGGTCTTAGCTTCCTCACATGTCAGTTCCTCGCCTGACCTTCCTATATCTTCTGCACATGGTCACCTTGTGGCCGCATGCGTTACTGGTTTGTAACAATTAATTACGAAGTAACTATAAAATATCAGTTATATCTGACTGTTACGTGGTGCTTGTTGAAGCGCTCACTAGACCCGTAAAGGTACAAGTAAGTCCACAGTAGGGTTTCACTCGTATAGCTGAGTAGGTAGTTGACAGTATGAGTATTTAATGCAAGTCGCGTTAGCACAGGTAGGGGTCTCTGGATAACTTAGATTGACTACAGAAGCTATAGGATAGACCTAGGAGACTCGTATCTATATACTCGTTAGTTCTATAACTGGCTCAGCTGGCTCAGTTGGCTCAGTACTGATCCAACTGATCCACTGATCCATATGGCTCAGTATGTTCAGTGCTAGCTCACTGAGCCATACTGATCCATCCCTGACACGTGACCTCTTATCTTATCCTCACGTGCTAGGCGTCATCGCCTGACTTTCCTATATCTTCTGTATGCGGTCATCTTGTGGCCGCATATGTTACCTGCTTGTAACACTGACCTACGGTAATCTATATACTATAGTTATAATATATATAATTAGTTTACTCAGTGGTAATCAGTATACTTAGTGCTTTTAGCGCGAGATTATACTGATCAAGGAGATCATACTGATCACTGTTAATCACGTGACTGTCCGCATATCCATGTATGTTTAGTTTGCTTGTTATGTCCGTCGTTGACACATATTTGCCTGGTTTGTTTCCTATAGCCGAAACATGGTCGTGATATACTGTTAACTACCTACTTAGCTATACGAGTGAAACCCTACTATAGACTTACTTATACCTTTACGGGTCTAGTAAGCGCTTTAATAAGCACCACGTAACAAAGACCAGCGGTACCCCTACGCGCGTTAAATACCACGATTGAGATACAGGACACTGGTGAAACTGTGCCAGCGACAGCATTATCACTTAAAGATGTGATAGGTACTGTTATAACTCATTTGTTCGAGTATCAAGCTATATAGAACTACAACACCCGAGGTTGCTATACAGAAGTTGATTATGGATCCACCGCGCAGCTACACCATTGCGCAGCTACACCATTGCGCAGCTACACCATTGGCCGGCTTACATAAGTATAAGGCTTGCCTCGGTAGGAGTAAGCTCGACTATCTCGAAAGAGGATAGCGTTAGAGAGTACGGTACGCGACTAGCTTAAAGTAGTAAAGTTCAGAAAGAAGTCAGTTATTACCTGTATCTGTGCCGCACGCGACCATAATTCGTAACGCAGGCAATACTCTTTGAGTTAACAGCATAAAGCTGTCTTTAATGTTGGCTACGGCCTTTGCGACAACAATAAACAACATCGAACGTGTCACGTCGCCTTCAATGCCGAAAGATGTCGAACAATGACATTCTAACCAGTCTCGTCTCAAGCCGTCCACATCAAGCCTGTGCGAATTGCAGGTTCGCCTCCCCAAACATGCCTCGATTTACCTCTAAGCAATTCTAACTTCGACCAAGGAGGAAGAAGACACGTTGTCCGGGTGAACGGCCGTCATGTTCGAGCTGCGCGCGCCTTCGTCAGCGATGTTCCTACGGCGTCTCCAACAAGTCAATCTCAACCAAAACTCCTATAGTTGGTTTCACGTCTCCCTCATACACCGTATCCTCACGAAAATTCAGGAGAAGAGATTGGAGTTAGTCGAAGATCACCTTCACCGCATCTTACACGAAAGAAGGTACGCCCACAAACGAATCTCTACTGTTTCGTATTCGTGACGGTCAGTTAGTAATGCAGACTATAATCTCTCAATAGACAACAATAGCCAGACATTGCCTGCGCGGACACCAGGACCTGCAGTTGATTCAGACACTTTCAGGTAACACACTTGACGGAAACACACAGTGTATGGCTGAATAATAGCAGTCTGCAGATTAGGCCAGAGCAGATCAATCAGGCTTTAGATACCTACTTTGAAAAGTTTCACCGACACCCATTGTGGTGCTTCGAACGCCAGGATGTCGAAGACCTTACCCAACTTCCTGGATATTTCGTCCTCGCTCTGTTCGAGCTAACGAGCCGTTTCATACCAGACTTCGAGCATCGACTACGTCGCCCTGACGCCGTGCGAACAAAACTAATGCTGAAGATAGCAGATGGAAATGTCGATTTGCCCACTTTACAGAGTTTGTGCCTGTTTTCCTACTCTCTTTTCTTGGGTATGTAACACAAAAGTGAATCCTGATCGTCTCCGATCCTGGTGCTGATGTTTGCACAGATGGAAAAATGCGACTCGGCCGCTTCTTCATCGGTCTTGCCGTACAACTCTTCCGAGCGGCGTCACTCGATGTCAGCTTGGCCCACATGACCCAAAGCAAGTCAATGTTGATCAGGAGAGTCTTCTGGACTTTCCAAATCCTTGAGCAAGCGTATGGTTGCCGCTCAGATCTCTAGGGTACTCCAATGTCAGCTTGGCGGCCGATACCACCATTCATCAATGACTCGTGTCCCATCTCAGTCAGTGCTCAAGTCGACCCGACTATACAGCCAATGCCTGATAGTATCACAAGCAGTTCGGATATATGGGACCACACCATGCATCTTGGCTGGATATGGTGCATGGCAAGGACTTATGTGACAAATACGGTTCTGGGTAAAACGCTAGAACCGTGGCGCACAGATTCGCAGTATCAGCAAATTGTGTCAGACCTTATGGAGGTTGAGACAAGAATGCCAATATGTCACCGCTACGACACTGTCAAGTTTTATAAGCGACAATCTCAGGAGGTGAAGGCAAAACAGGAATACTGGAGACCTTGGCTACGAGTCCAACTTATTTACCACTCTACGCACACCGTACTCAATCATCCATTTATATACCTTGGCGACTCTTCACGGACTTCGAGATTTACGACGTCAAACACGTTCTGGAGGAAGTCTATGGATCTTGTCTTGTCACACGCAACCTGGATCACTCGAATGATCGAATTGATTCTGAAATTCGAAATTGAAACGACTGATCCTTTGTTCGCCAACGCAGCAGCGCTAGCAGCGACGGTGCATTTGTACTACTGTTGCGCGCCAAGCAGTAATCTAAGGTCGCAATCACGAAAAGATTTAGCAAAGTGTCTAGCTTTCGTAGAGACCTTCGTTCTCTTCTCCTCGTACTGCGAAAACCTGGTAAGTCTAGCATCGAACCTATAGAATACACTGACATTGCAGACAGGCGGCATCGTTGAAGCAACTCGTGCAAGCCGCAGTCGTCCCCGATGATGTAGAACCAGTATCAAAGATTTACTTGAATTCATCGTTGATGCGGATCATTCTAGAATCCATATTCAACACTTCACTCGAGCAAATGGATTACACAGACTTGTTCGCCCCTTCACTTGAGCTGGCAATGCCGCAGAGACTCGAAGATGATGTGGTGTTTGAGATATCGCTTACCACATCACCGGAAGTCACCTGCCAAGTTTCAGACGGTGGTCAGACGGCTCCGGCCTCCGTGCCGAGTTCCACTGGACCTGGTGGCGCAAACACTGACATCGACATTGCAAGCACTAATGACGAGGTACTACCGTCGAGTACATCTCTCAGATACGATCCTCCATGGTTTGGTCAGTTTGTTCCACAAGTCAACCGCCTCGAGGGTCCCGAGCATTACGGACCTGCCGTGATAGAGAGTAATTATGCTTGGGAACACAACTGGTTGGATGCCAGTAGTCTTTGAGACATTTTGATTTTGATATGATCTCAAAGCTTTGCCCTTTCCTCTGCTACCAACTCTCGCCGTGCAGGACCGCCACGACTTCCGTCACCTTCAAACACGCCTTTCTGGTCCTTGTATTCGGTGCGAAACCGCCATTTGGCAGCTAGATCCTGTGGCAACGTATGCAACATCCTTTGCACAATATACTCTCCAAGTACAGGCAGAAATTTGAAGGCACTAAACTGTGTTAGTTCAGGAATTGGTGGAGTTTGCGAAATACTTACTGTCCACTTCCCCCTCCTGCCACAAACAAATTTTCATGGTCGGGATGGACGTCTATGATGAAATCTCCGGAAGGGGTATCGGTGTACCAGCACAGAGCAAGTTTGGTGAACTGCCGTTGAGCCAGCTCCGGCAGAATCTCGCAGAGACCCTGCCTCAATCGTTGTTCACCATCCGTTGGTACATAATCGCGTCGCTCCGAGGTCGACGCTAGTGGGGGCATTGAAACGCCTGAACAGAGTAAACTTGCTTCTTTTTGACTGGGCGCACGAGTGTAACCCCAGCCATGGACCGCCATTTTTAATATCTTCGACTTTTCGTGTGGAGGAAAGTTGAACCATCCTTTGGTGAAGTTGATGTAGATGGGCAATGTTTTGTATCTTTCCATCTCTTTATCTGTGAGTGACATATAGCCAACCACTTGCGCTGTCGAGAGGGTGGAATTGTACATGGAGATCAAGCTTGACGACCATGCGCCTGCAGCAAGTACAAAGACATCACCCGCAATGGATGTGCCTGCTAATGTATTTGCTGCCAGAATCCTACCACTCGGAGTCTTCTCAAGTCTCGTCACTGTTCCACCCGCACCAGAAACGAAAGTCACTCCGTGGTGGATACACTCGTCACGAAGCTGAGCAATGGCTTTCTGTGCATCTACCCAGCCGGCTTGATGATTGCAGTAACCATAGACTCCTGACTGAGCAAGTCGACCGCTTATTATTGGCGCAGCAGCTTTGACTTCTGCGGCGTTTTTCAACTCTACCCAGGCTAGATCCTGCTTCGACAATGCTGCTGTCGTCTTCGGAATGTACGCATTCTCCAATGCTTGACTTCCACCACGTTCGGTCGTCAGGATGAATGAAGAAGGAAAGAATATGTCGTGATACTTGGGTCTGGTGGACCAGCGTAAGTATGCCTCATGAGCGATTCGAAGGTAGGTTTCGTCTGCATAGTCAAACCGAATCACGCGAGAGATATCAACACTAGAACCGTCGGGAACCTAGCGTAAGAAGATGATGAGCTTATGGGCTATTTTCAAGATAGCAGACGGATCGTGCTGGGAATCTCGTACAGGAGGGACATGTCGGTCGAGCACTGTAACATTCTTGTAACCCGCTATAGCCAAACAATGCGCAGCGGAGAGTCCAAATACCCCAGCCCCTACGATGACTATTCTGTCACTCTTGTCCATCTTTTCAACAAAGAGATATGCTAGTCAACGTTTAGACAAGAAGCATGGTTCGCATACACTACCTTTGGCATTTATCTATGCACATAACCACGCGATATTTGCACTGTTGTTTCAATTCCACTCATCGACTTCTACATGGAGCCACATCATGTGATCATTTTATCACTGCCGTGCACGTGATCGGTTCAGCCTAGAGAATTTCAAATCGAGACACCCTGGCAGCAGCAGATGTTCATTCCAGAACAACGTGTCTGGGGTTTGCTTCGCGTGATTGGACAGGCCTCCTCGATGTGTTCATCACACCAAACAGCATTTTATCCATTGCATGGCGCTTGTCCGTGTCCAAGAGTCCAAAGAGCAGGAGCAGTCCACTCCATTTTCCAACAACTTAGCCGGTGGCGCATGACACCTGGTCAGTCCTAAATCACTAGTCCGACCAACTTACTCAGATAAGCAGCGGTAGCCTGAAGTCCGATCAGGTGATCGGTGTGCTGACAGGATCCGGAATGACGGAAGACAGATCACCAAGAATATAGCTAGCGCACTACAGGACCCCGAATGTTTTGTTTAAGCAGACGAAGAAGTTTCTCGTGACGCGTAATCAAGAATTACGAAGCATAGGGGTCAGCCTTTGAGAGAACCCATCATCATTTTGTTCTGCTCTGTCTGCGATTGATGGAAAGCCACCAGGCGCTAAACTGGGAAACTAGACAGCATCAAATGAAGTATTCAATGTTGGCCTAGACAGATAGGGTTTTTGAGAAGCAGGGCGTGATCGGCTCCGTCGGCCAAATTTCCCGCCTAGTTCTGCTTGCAAGGGTCGTTTCCCCAGCCTTTGCCCCAGATTCTGCCCCAGTTCCGCATTCTATTTATCAACGTGGACTGCACGTTGAGTATCCTTGACCTTTGACTTGCATTCATTCACTCATCACGATTGCTTACAGCCGCCATGACGATGACTGAACTCAAGAAAGTGCCTGAGCAGTCAGGTGATCGGATTGACCATGTAATTTCTACCGAAGCCGGCGAGTTGGCCACGGTAGGCAACCGTGAGGTAGCTCACCAATACAACATGAGACTTCTGAGGGAGGCCATCGATGGCATAGGCATGGGTCGTTATCAGTGGCAATTGTTCTTCACTTGTGGATTCGGCTTTGTTGTTGATCAGGTTAGTCAATGTTTGCCCCAGGACAACTTACTTTGCTGATGATTGAAGATGCTGTTGGTCGCTGTTGGACTTGTCCTTCCGCAAATCGCCAAAGAATTTGTGGTGAAAAATGCAGACTACATTGTCATCGCACTCTATGTTGGCCTTCTGGTTGGCGCCCTGCTTTGTGGCGCGACAGTTGATATCTTCGGCCGTCGTTTCATCTGGCTTGCCTCACTCTTTCTCGTGTCGATCTGGACCATGATCTGTGCTGCGGCACCCAACTTCACGGTTCTGTGTGTTTTCACTGCCTTGCAAGCTGTGTGTGGCGGGGGCAATCGTACGTCGTCTTCAATCACATTTATGTAAGACCAGAATCTAACTGACATTGAAAAGTTGCCATCGACCTTATCGTGTTCACCGAGTTCCTGCCACAAAAGAATCGGTATCTCCTTACAACCCTCGCATGTATGTGGGGAATTGGTAATGCTATAGGAGGGTTGATAGGTAAAGACCAAAAAACCTTTCAAGTTTGACCCACGTTGACGAAGTATGCAATAGCATGGCCCCTCATAGCCAATTTCTCCTGCCCTCCGGACGCCACGCCTGCCACTTGTGTTGGATCTACCAATCGTGGGTGGAGGTACCAATACATTGTCATCGGCGGATTGTGCCTTATCTTGGCCATTGTAAGAGTGTTAGTGTCTCAGTTGCACGAATCGCCTGGATGGCTTCTGGGTCAGCATCAATTTGAAAAGGCCAGTGCTGCCGTTACTGAAGTCGCCAAACTCAACGGACGCGAAGCCCCTACGAACCTGGAATGGGCACGTACCGGTATCAACAAGAACGAAGCACAACTGCCAGCTCACAAATATTCCGTGCTTAGGCATCTAAAAGGGTTATTTGTCAACGCGAAGCAGGCACGCTCCACACTCCTAGTTCTTTTCCTGTGGATGGGCATCGGTATCGCGTAAGTTTGCAAAGAATTCGTTAAAAGGGGTGACCTTCTAATCTACTCTCAGTTATCCCATTTACTCCCTATTTCTTCCACAATATCTTGCCGCACATGGAGCAAAAACAGGAGATGGTAGCACTACGAATGTCTATAGGGACTACACGATCAGTTCTATAGTAGGAATATTTGGACCTATCCTCAGTGGCTTTCTCGTCCGGATTCCGAAACTAGGACGGCGGCGATCCATGACAATCACGGCATGCTGTGCGGGGTCGTTTGCTGTAGCTTTCACAACCGTTCGTACGGAGGCACAAAACCTGGCATTTTCATCCATGATCAATTTCTGGCAAAATGCGTTCTATGGCATCTTATATGCGTAAGTTCTTCATCTATGGCGATAAGCTTGTCCTCACGGTGTCTCTAACAATCCCATTCACAGATATACCCCAGAGGTCATGCCAATCTCTCATCGTGGAACTGGTTGTGGTATCTCGCTGGCTGCAGGTCGTCTGGCGTCGATTTCGTCACCTATCATTGCGACATACGCAAACACGAAGACGTCTGCGCCGATCTGGGTGTGCTGCGCTCTCTACTTCGCCATGGCGTTAGTGGCTCTCGTACTGCCATTCGAGCCTGGTCATTACAGGACTGATGATGTTAATGAAGAATTGAAAGTGTGAGATAACTGATTCAGGCCAAGGCCATCCAGGTGTGAAGCGGAGACAGGTTTACTAGTTGTCAAGCTTCCACTTCACCTTGCAGACTGGCAATTGGAAACTGAGCTCCCTTTCAGTGCGCAAAACCGCACGGGTACCCGGGCGATCAACCAGCGTGCTGAAGGGTTCGTCTATATCGAAAAAATAGAACTTTATAAGAACATTGGCTGTATACGCATCGAAACTGTGTCCTTGGAGATCAAGTCACGCTGTGATCCGTGTTCTAATCTATTCCATATCTATCTCAACTCCCAAATATTCCTTGTGCCGGTCGTTTGTAGCGAGCAAGTCAACCTCCACACGACCGACACAAAATCTGACGATTTGCCTCTTAGGCTCTTGAGGGGGCCGGAGTGAAACTGAAACTTTGTCCTTCTCGCTTTACATCCAGAAGGACATCCGAATCAGAACTGTGGAAATTGATTTAGATCCGACTGTTGGTGTCTAATTTTATTATTTGGAGGACGTCCATAACGACACAAGCCCAAAAGTTAATGACGAAAACCTTTAAATTTATTATAGGGAGTCTATTTTAGACGGCTGCATTAGCAGCTCGAGGAGGACGCTCCGTACTTCGAATCTGAGCTACCAGAAATCCTGGGATGTTAGTGACACCTAAAGTCTGCTCTCAGACAACGTTGTCTTTGGAATGCCAAATTTTGAGATATCCTCGTTGGTGTGACCGTCTATTGCAAGCTCAGCCAGTACACGACCAAAGGCTGGCGCGAATTTGAAAGCATGGGCAGCGCCCAAGCCTACGATGATATCCCGGTGTCGTTTCAACGGACTGATCACGAACTGACGATCGGGCGTGACGGTGTACTGGCAAGTTATCGTGCGCAGTGTTTGACGGCCCTCATCCGGTATGAAATCATCCATGAATAAATTCAACTGTTGTAGTAACTCCGGTGAGTGGACATATGTCCGTTGATCAGGCGTCATAAAGTTCTCAGCTTGGTCACGACCAGCCTTGATCGATGGTTCGCCATAACTTGGGAATCCATAGAACCACATGTCGCCTCCCCAGATCCACACGGGGAAGCGAGCGGGCTCGAAAGCCGCTGTGTTTGTTGGCTTGTAGTAAGTGACTTGCTCCTGTGACACCTGCAGTGGAATACCTGCGCCAATCGGCCTTAAGAGGTCGTTCGTCCATGCATCGGCTGTCAAGATTACTTTATCCACGTGATATTGGCCTCTCGAAGTTTCCAGAATCACGCCTTTGCTGGCTGCTTGGGGTAGTAAACGATCCACCCGAGTTGATTCTTTGAGTATAGCTCCTCGAAAACGTGCTAAGTGTTGCATCGTTGCAACGGACTTTCCTGCATGTACTATGCCTGTATCAGCCGTATAGACCGCCTCCACGTTATCTGGTATCCGGAATTGAGGCCAGCGTTTATGGAGTTCTTTATTGGTGAGCAATTCGTAAGGTACACCGTTTGCATCCAGACTTTCCATATAAGCCTTCGCTGTCAACGCACCATCTTTTGGTTGAAAGATTAGACCGCCAGTTATAGTAAGCAGCTGCAGTCCTGACGCTTTCTCCAGATCAACCCAGTCCTCGTAGGCAGCCTTAGCAAGTGCTACATACTCCGGCGAGTCGTATGAAGTCCTGACAATACGTGAGGTATCATGGGAGGAACCTTTCACGTGCCCTAGCTCGAACTGTTCGAATCCGATGACCTTGGCACCTTTCGAAGCCGCATGGTATGCCGCCGCACTTCCCAAAGTTCCCAGACCAACTACTGCCACATCAAAATGATCCATTATCGCGAATGCAGGAATTGTGAAGGACCTCTTGAACAACCCACTGGTCGTAAAGAGTGATTATGCAGTAAGATGTTTCAGAGATGAGCTTACCCATGATTCCATGACAGACTAGACATCTAATACATATAGAGTCAAAGATTCCGGATAATCGCCGTCGGCAATACTCGACCAATTCGTTTCGAAGACAGGACAGAACTTCACATCGATGCTCAAAGATTGAGCAGCCGATCACGTGATCGGAATCCCATCATGTCTGTAAACTTTATTCCGAGTTTTGGTTGCTTCTTGGTTGTGTGTGGCCGGTAAAAATCGTGCCGTCTATGATCCATGAATAAACCATCCACAGCTGTGCACATCGATTACAGTGACCACAGACTCTTAATGCTAAATTCGGTGGTGGGCAAGGCAACAAATAATAAGCTGAGATGCCAGCGTCCGCCAATGCATTTAGCTATCTAGTAGCCAAACTACTTGAATTTGCGCGAGATAACTCAGATTCCCATCGAAGCTGGCGCCAATATCTTCGCTCGTAACGCCGACGGCGAGACAGCGCTACATGTTGCCATCCAAGAGTACAGTCTATCAGCTGTGGAAGAGCTCACAATTGCCAATGACTTTGGAGATAACTATTTGCGCATTAAAGACGATACAGAGAAGCCCGCTAGAGACTATACAAAAGAACAGGTAATGAAAAGTTGGTTGGACTCCCAACACAGGCAAAGGAGGGGAAGAGGCCGCCCACCGCTATCCTAGCAGCACAGGTAGCAAGTCATCCTTCTACGAATGAACAGTCCAAGTACAGTTGGGCTGACATACGATACAACCGAACATTGCTTGAGACCAACGTCTTAGCTAATGCTCGGATCGTCCTCGATGTATGGGGTCAAAACAAGTACATATCGTAGAGTTAATGTTCCTGTCTCCAAGATCCAGTTGAGAAGAGGGTTTTCTTGCCCGTTCGAAAAACCGCGGTAATTTCGAGCTAAAGCAGGTACAACACTAGACTCGTTGCAACAAGTATGGACCATATAATAGTATGGACTTGCATATACAAGGAACTGCCTGCCGATGTCTTCTTCTCTGCTTGTTTATCAAGACTACCCACGGCACAGACTGTTCCGTGTGGAATTGTTGCTGTCGTACTGCTGTTGAAGAGTAGTTCCACCCACTGAATGTCGAGGTGAGCACTGCCACCGATTGGCATGTTTCCCGAAAAAGAGGAATTCGCCGACCACATATCGATGATAATGGCACTTGCAGGGGTTGGAGCTGGAACGTTGAGTACGGATGTGTTCAGTTGTACATCGTCCACGAAGACAGTGGTTCGTCCAGGTGTCCAATCTAAACGATGCACGTGCCAGTCAGTATACTGCCAGCTGTTTGGCATGGAAAGATTGACAGAGGCACCGGGAACGGCCACACCAGTGTCCGCATTGTCCGTAGGTTGATCAGAGTATTGGATGTAGTTCGCAGGAGAGCGTGTCAGCATCTCTATGTCGGCCTCCTGTGTGTCATTGTGGTATGTAAAGATACCAGCAACAGCTCCATAGCTCCCGCGAACGCGGCTGAGCACACGAATGGATGCGTAGGAGACATTGAATTGGTTGAACAAGACCTCGCCACCTTCTTGTGTATTTTTGTTAATTCTTGCTGTCGAGAGGGTCAAGTATGTGGCATATTCGGATGAGTTGTCATTGCTTTGCGCTGAGATTGGCCCGTTAGCATCTCTTCCTCAAAGGTTTGATGGTCGGTCGTGTACCTACTAATTTCGACGCGTTCGCTGGTGAAATCGACAGGGATGCTGTTTGCGCTCGACGCGCCGCGCGTGTAGTTTCGTAGGGACCATGAGTCTGTCCACGATGTGCCAAGCGTGGTTTGATTGAGTCCCTGACTACTGGAAAGAGTCTGCGGATGTGCTGAGGATATGTTTCTGAAGTCGAAGAGACGATAATTCTGCCAGTAACTGGCAGCAGAACCGTCACTCGAGAAAGCTACGCAATTTCCACCCTGGGCGGTAACACACATAGCGACGATGCAAAGAGTCAAGATCACGCGACTGAAGCGACAAGACATAGTCGAGGATAGGGTACGCTGACAACGGTTTGCGATTTGACCACGCTTTTCCTAGATATATAATTTGACAAGGTGAATGCATTCCATGTCCAAGAACGTAAGCCATGGATCTACGACAGAAATAGTTGGATACTTTAAGAATGAAAAGTTAGTTATTGATGGCCACGGAGTAATGTTTTGACAGATAGTGTCTTGGTTCGACAAGGCAGTTTTAGGCTCCAACAACCATTACAGCAAGTTATTCAAAGCCGGCTTGGCAGAGGAACCAGGATATCGTGTTTTTATGCCGAGATGGCGAGCTTCACCCTGGCACTGTTACTCTCCAGTCCGAAACTCTAAGTAGCAATGGCTCAGAAGAGTGGACGCTGTCATTTCCTGCATTTATGGATTTTTCCACCCACAACCGGCTTGAGTCATTGCCTTTCTTCATCAATGACATAGCACACGAAGTCTCACCTCCTCCGATTCAAAGTGGTCTCCTGAGTCGTTCCTTAACTCCACGGCCCTATGGTGTCCACCTTGCTGCGCAGCTACAGTGAAATGGTAGGTACAGTGGCGCTACCAGAGCTTCGCTTGAGTCTAGATTCCCGGTGGGCCATCAAACGATAAGACTTCTCTTTTTCCCTACAGCAAAGTCAAAGCCAATGAGGCACGCACAACATTGCGAGCCAATGCACAACTCGAGCATCATGCTACTGAACGCTTGCATGAAACCGAACAGCGATAGAATACGAGTTGAGCACAAGGCATTGTCGCCGTACCTCGACAGGAAGAAAAATCAGAAGAGACAGTTAACTCTCACTACTGTACGGTAGCTGTTCTGTAAGACCGCGATGGTCGTGCATATACGACACGCAATGCACAGCAACGATAATATCTGCCTAATCGACTCTGGTCACTAAGTCTGCATGTCAAAGTCCATGTTGTGACAAGGTGCGAAGACCAGAAACTGCAGAAGTGCTTCAAGGGCATCTGGTCAACCCGAAAGAGCGCGAAGACAATCAAGTTGTCAGAAATCTTGAGCTCTATCATGATCTAATCGCCCGAGCCCTGCTTGAAAACTATCTCGGCCGGTTTCTAACTGATGCACCTCCGTGCGCAACCACTTGTCGAAACATAACAAGAAGCGCTTGATCACTTTTTCACTGTAATGAGCAGTCGGACCTTTGTCGCTCACATACACAGCCCGAGTACGCCTCAGTCCTACTGATCGATGGATAGTCGGCCACTCATCAGTTTCGACCAGATCTTAAAGCTCGGAAATCATCACCTTCGTCTCTGTTTTACATAATTACTGCAGTGCCGGTGAATTCCTTTAGATTCGATTCTACGATAGACACCTGGGTCGCGCGACTGGTGCCTCAAATCATGCCTGGCAGGGCTCATCGACCTGTGTGTGGCTTGTGGTTCGAGAGGATGGTGGGTCTGCAACAGAACTGGAAACAGCAGCTCCAGCTCATAATACGTGCCTTTCTGTCTAGAGCTCCCGTCTAAGCTGTACAGCGTGACAATTAATCGTGAGTATCACTGCAGAAATGGCATAAAACTTCAACGTTGCGTCCATGGAATGTGACAGCCTATGTGGATACCGAAAGGCTTGCGGCAGTAACCGACCAATGTGACCACAATAGTAGTCGAGGACTCGAAAGCTTATTACTTTCGATGCTCGGATATACGAGCACTGGCCTGAGCAAAGCTATAAGTCGATACAGTGTCTTATTGCTCGGCCACACTGTTCTGTCTTATCTGCCTCACCCAACAACAATACCACCATCATCAATCTGATCATGTTATCCGAAAAGTCAAAGTCAGTCGTCGTCGTGAGTCCAGCATTGGAGGTTGATTCGCATATCGATGTGACAAGTGAAGATGCCATACCGGGCGAACCCCTCGGACAAACGGTCAGCACAACAGAAAACTATCCAAGCGGCATCAGACTGGCATTCCTCCTTTCGAGCATCTACCTCACAGTATTCTTGATTGCACTCGATCGAACGATCATTGCAACTGCAATTCCTGTCATTACCGACACCTTTCAGAGCGCTGGTGATATTGGTTGGGTAAGACGACCACCAGTCTACTTACGGTTGCATCAGTTTTGACAATCCGAATAGTACAATTCAGCATTCTTGCTTCCTGCCACCGCACTGCAGTTGTTCTTCGGACGCCTCTATACGTTCTATTCTCCGAAATGGATCTTTATGACACTGGTAGTCGTCTTTCAAGTCGGATCTGCCCTCTGCGGTGCCGCACCAAACTCGATTGCTTTCATCGGAGGCCGTGCCATCGCCGGTATTGGCGCAGGGGGACTGTATAATGGTTCTCTTATCTTGATGACTACAGCCATACCACTCAAAAAACGACCATTTTACACAGGGCTTCTCGGTGCTTGTGTCGGTGTCGCTTCAGTGGCTGGTCCGCTGGTTGGTGGCGCTTTTACCACGAAGCTCTCTTGGCGGTAAGTAATACTCATCTTCATCGCTCTTCTCACAACACTAACGTGCACCAGATGGTGCTTCTACAGCAATCTTCCCGTTGGTACGCTCGTCCTGGCCTTTCTCTACCTAGATGTCCAATCCAAAAAGCCTGTCCTTGCAGACCTATCATGGAAAGAGAAAATCGTACGCATCGACATACCAGGAACGCTCATCTTCGTCCCATGCATGATATCGCTCCTTCTAGCATTTCAGTGGGGCGGTTCGACATATTCCTGGGCTGATGCACGGATCATCTCTTTACTAGTCGTCTTTGGAGTACTCCTGATCCTCTTCGTTGGTATCCAGTTGTGGCGCAAAGAGTATGCGACCGTACCACCACGTATCGTGAGTCAGCAAACTATGGCTATCGGCGTCTTCTACAATTTCTTTGGCGGAGCATCAGTAATGCTCACGACCTACTACGTGCCCATCTGGTTTCAAGCAATTAAAGGTGACTCCGCCATTGAGTCAGGGATTTCGACACTCCCCTCCATCATCAGCACGGTCGTCGCTTCCATCGGCTCAGGCATGTTCGTGCGCAAAAGCGGGTACTACAATCCGACTATGCTGGCTAGTGGGGTGATATGTGCCATTGGCGCAGGGTTGATGACACTACTCAAGCCGGCCACGGCACATCCGTTGTGGATTGCATGCCAAATTGTCTACGGTCTCGGAACGGGTCTCAGCTCACAGCACGGCAGCCTAGCTGCTCAAACCGTCCTTTCGAAAGAGGACGTACCAACGGGCATTTCAGTCATGCTTTTCGCTCAAGGGCTTGGAGGAACAATAGGTGTTCCAGTGGGTGAAGTCATTGTCAACAACCGACTTATTGCTGGCCTACAAAAGCTAGGTGATATTGATCCACAGGCGGTTGTCTCTACTGGTGCGACAGACCTAAGGAACATGTTCAGTGCAGATCAGTTGGCAAATGTGGTGAATATCTATAACGATGCTATCGTCCATGTGTTCTATGCTACGACGGTTTTTGCATGTTTGGGACTTGTGACTGGAATACTGATGCCATGGAAGACTACCAAAACTTCGAACAAGAAGGTTGATGCTGAGCAGGCAGACTAGAAGTCATTGCGGCCACTTTTAGAGTTCTAACTCAATTGTCATCTTTGTCCTCACTATGCAAACCTTCTCCTCAATCGTAGATATGTGAGTGCAGAGCGGAGTTCATGACTAAATTAAATCTATCGCGAGGCCTGTTGCGCCGATTGTCGCAACCGCTCGAGCCTCTCTTGAGTAATTTGATATATCCTTGGTATTCCAGTTTTCTCGAAAGGCACCTCCTCCTTATGGTCTTACCTTTCCAAGTCTAAGGTAAAACCACCACATCAGCAAGTCAGAACCTTCACGTACAATGTGTGCAAAGATCCACAATATGTCGACTACATCAACCATCGACTCGACGGCAACACGATCATTGGTGGTGGGTATGAAGTATACGACAGCAGTCCAGAGTTATATGTTTCCGTTGTGGATGACAGTACCATGATTCATGAGTCCAAAATGTCGAAATACTTCACAGGTCGGTTACAGACCTACTGGCAAGACTGGGCAGA
>Ga0115854_10026_pt1 | contig 29540 bp, 31 predicted proteins | sample InSIn2SAF170_FD_83868 | JGI IMG/M metagenome (GOLD analysis project Ga0115854, IMG submission 83868)
TGCGAAGATTATAAGAAGCCACGAAGGGCAGCGTGGAATTTCAGGCAACAAAGATAATATGTTTTGTGTCTATACCTTTTACAAACGAGCCTGACGAGTCAAGCGAGTACCTATGCCGGCGTGGGCGGGTCAAGTTACGTATGATGAGAGGTGAAGTTGTGGCGTATAGTGTGGCTGAGCTACAAGGAAATCATCATCTCCGTTGTTCTTCGTTTCTCCCTCCACGAGAAGTGCATTGGACAATCCAGCGTGGAAAGCAGTACAGTATTTGTGTCAAATTCAAAGCATGGCCTAACTCACTATCTACCCTGCTCGAGGACAAGAGCAATCGGTATAAAGACCAACACTAGTGCAACGAAGGCTATCTGCTCTTTCTTGACAGTCATAACTCTCTCGTAGAATTATAATGGAGAGTACTTCATGTAGCATCCTGATTACACAATCCACTCGTCTTCCCAAAATTCGATCATGGCTTTCGCAACTCTCGGTCCGAGATGCTGATACAACTGTGCTTGGCCTTCCACTGTTCTTGTTACCTTTTCTAGCCCCTCAATCGATTCGCAAATTCGTTGCACTATATGGATTTCCTGGTCGTTGAGCAGTTTGTGAGGCGCCGAGCTCGTGCAATACGACATGGCTCTTGCTGGCTCTGGCTCAGGTGCAGCCGGGATGCTGGTTTGCACAGAGCTGTGGTCGAATGTCTTCAGCGTCACCATTACCTGTCCGACACTTGACACGTAAAGCACTGGTATTATACTGCCTCTGTCAATGATGCTTTGACGGTTAGAACATCGTTATCCACATTGGTATGAGCTAACTCATACTGAATCTGCAAATCTTGGAGTACTTCAGCAGCATTTTGAGCATCGCCTGAAGAGACAAGCATCACAACACGATATGCTTGCGTGTCTCGATCCAACCATCTGTCGAGTTCTGCATACTGCTCATGAATGCGGCAGCTATCAATTAACCAGATATGAGTTGTTGTTCGACCAAGACGATCACTAATAGCAAGGTCGAACTCATCGGTCTCCGTTTCTGACTATATCAATACACTTTCTAGGCTTGTGGCGTTTCCTACCTCTTAACTTGAGATATTCTTGTGTGGTGATTGTAGGCGAAAGTGCTTGCCAAAGAGAATGTCTTCGAAGATTGACTGAGAACATGATCCGAAACGTGCATTCATCGGTAAGCTGTTAGAATCGTGGGGAGGCTGGGTTATTGGAATGAAGGGTGCTGGATCGAAAAGCTGCACTGCAAGGCATTCAAGTGGTTTAAGTTAGTGGTATCATGTTCAGATTCTCAAAGTTGGCAGTTGCTGTTGGTAGTCCTGCCATCAAGCTTGATCCAATTTTGTGTATCTACATGGAGAGCTGAACAACCAGAAAAGAAGTGCATGGCACCCACTAGGACTCAACTCGTCGTAAAGCTTGCATTCATCTTGAGACAGCTGTAACATTACCTGCCCATCTACCAAGGTAGGTATGTACATAGTGACCATCTAAGTAGTGATATGATATTTTGGGTGTCGGCGTATCATTATCCAACTGCTCCACTGTCAAAGCTTACCAGAAACGGTCAGACGGCTCGTGTCAAATAATGTCATGGTGCATTTTCTACAGCGACAGGAGAAGCCGCAGTCTTCATCGAAATTTATTCAAGTTTCCTTCACCACAACAACATCTATTTAATCATCGCCTCAACTGCTTTCACGCCTTTGTATTATATAGTCCTTCTTTTGATTGTACTTACATAATGTGAGTGGAACGAAATGATGCGACGGCATCAGAGTTGACAGTCAAACAGGTTTTCTCTCAGAAGAGCAGCTTTGCGCCTGGTCGCATCTCCATCCATCTCGACTGTTGCTAAACCTCGATCTGTTACATCCTTTGCCTCTTTATCTTTGAGAACGAAATCAGCGCCCCTATCATTACCGTTCCAGAGAAGATGGGCGTCGAGCGAGCAAGCACCAATTTCTCAACTACAACCCACACCACAAGAGGAAGTGGAGAATGCCATTTCTGAACAGAATGCTGCTACCCAGACTGATGCCACACCGGCATCCACCGAGTCAACTGCTGCTCCCGTGGAGGTAGACGAAGACGCTGCGACCGCATCCCAGGAACAAAGCTTTACTGAGAGGGCTGTCAATGCGGTGAGTGGTGCAGTCGGTGGGAGATTCGCCTCATCTCGTCCAGCTCGAGAGCCCCGAGAGGCACCACAACCAAAGCCGACAGTCTATATTGGCAACCTCTTCTTCGATGTCACAGAGAACGACTTGAACAAGGAATTCTCCCGCTTTGGTACTATCCAAAATACGCGTCTGATTCGCGATGCCAGAGGTCTCAGCAAAGGGTTAGTTGGCGCTTGAGTTTCGTGTTTCGTCTTGGAAGAAGCTAACAATATACAAGATTTGCATACCTCACATTCGAGACCACAGAGCAAGCCCAAGCTGCTGTCAATGATCTCAATCAGCAGCTATTCGAAGGTCGTCGTTTGCTAGTCGCTTTTGCTCACCAGACCGAAGGAAGCTCAAGAACCGATTACCAAGAAAAGAGAAACAAGGTACAAAATGCACCAAGCAAGACACTGTTTATTGGCAACATGTCATTTGAGATGACTGATCGAGATCTCAACAACCTCTTCCGTGGCATTCGAAATGTTATTGACGTGCGGGTGGCCATTGACAGACGAACTGGTCAACCACGAGGATTTGCCCATGCTGATTTTGTTGACGTCAAGAGTGCCATGGAAGCTATGAAGGTGCTGGACGGTAAGGAGACATACGGCCGAAAACTGCGTGTTGACTATTCCTTCGGGCCTAGCACAGCTCCGAAGAACACACCACGGTGATCGAAAGAAGACAGTAGAAGATGATGATGTGTGGACAATGGTACAATCACGAAAGAAGAGGGCCTGTATTGTGCAGCTCAAAAGTTTGTGATAAAATTCACAAGCGGTGGCAAGCCTGTGTTTAAGATATCCTGCAAGCGCGATCAGTCGACAATTCGGGGAGGGGTCCGCAAATGTCCTTTGGACATTCTTGTGTACAAAACGGAAAATCAAACAGTATTTGTGTTCTTGAAACATGCCAGTTTGGATGTGTGATGCGCAGGTTAGCTGTGTGGTCGAAAGAATGAACGAAGTTCAAATTTGTAGCTTCAAATAATTTACAGCAATTCTCAGCTCACATACCACAGTGACATCTGGTAAAGATGTTAGCACTGCCAGTACTCTCTCCATTGTTCAAGAATCTCGACTTTACAGTCACTGCAGTAAAGACCAGACAACCATGTCGCTGTCTGAATGTGAGGGGTGCGGATCAACCTACCTTCTTGAATACAGACTTCCGATTCATGCCTACATGCAGGTTTAAGCTTGTCAGACTTGAGTTCTTGAATGATTCGAGACTTGATTCATATTTGCAATCCAGCATATTCTACGGAGTACCCCAGAAAAGTTGGACAGCAAAGTGATGCGGCAGACTCATGCATGTGTTAATCCCGGTTAAAACCAGGCGCATAAATTGACCGAGGCTCGTATCGTTTTGTACCGTACAGTTGTGGCGAGTTCACTCAAATACGCCGTCCAACATCATTTAACAACACTGGTGATGCTTTTCTCGAATTAGGTGACATCAGTCTTGTTAGCATACACGGTCTCTGCAATAAGTGCACATACGGTTAAAAGTCTCTTGTGCAACCATAATGTCTTTTCTCGGCGGCGCAGAGTGTTCGACAGCAGGCAACCCACTAACACAATTCACCAAGCACGTACAGAATGACACTTCATTGCAGCGAGACCGTATGGTCGGCAATGCGCCGGGTGCATTGGGAGAAACGATGAGATCGAGGATGGCACCGAATGGGTCCGATCAGGTATCTGTGTTTGCTGTACAGCAACGAACAAGACTGACGTTGTACAGATGATGAACGAGTTTCAACAAGCAGGACCAATCCCACAGCCTTTCGCAATGGAACAGATGAGACAAGATTTACCAAATATACAAGGCATGGCCCAAAGGACTCCTTCGCCGGGCTGGACAGCTGAATTTGATCCTGGTGAGCAATCGAGGATGGAAGCAGCATTTGCATCGCCAAAGATGGGACAGAGTCGCACCAATGGTTTCAATACAGCCGAATTCTCCAGATTCCAGCAGAGCCAGGCAGGTCCTGCGCGTGCAGCGTCTCCAATGGCGCAGAACATGCAGGGCGTAAGCAGTCTGTATCGACCGATGGGCATGAACATGTATGGGGGTGGTATGGGTATGTACGGTGGCGGAATACAGATGCAACAACAACCACAGGCCATGGATAGCGCAAAAGGTAAAACGAGAATGGTTGAGTTGGATGACAGTAACTGGGAGGAGCAGTTTGCGGAGTTAGACAAACAAGATAACGTGTCTGTGGAGGCTCGGGAGGCAATGGAGAGAGAACTCAACGATATGGACAGGTCTGTACCCACCCACGCTGACCATTTTGATGAATTCGAGAGGACCTGGAGAGGAATACAAGCTGAACATGAGTCTAGGCAAATGACACAAGACATGGACGACAATCTCTTCTCAAGCGAGGATTACGCTGCGTGGGATAACTTCGATGCGAACATGGGCCTAAACACACACAATGCATTCGAAAGAGAACCGATGCTTGGCAACTACATGTTTGAGGAGAACAATCCCTTCCTGCAAGAGCAGGACCCCTCACGGTCAGCTTTTGACAAAGGCATGGAAATTATGAGAACACACGGTAACTTGTCCCTGGCTGCATTAGCATTCGAAGCGGCTGTTCAACAGGATCCGAATCACGTCGATGCTTGGGTTCAATTGGGTAACGCGCAGGCGCAGAACGAAAAGGAGTCCCCAGCAATTCGAGCACTGGAGCGAGCATTAGAACTCGACCCACAGAATCTAGACGCCTTAATGTGTCTAGCAGTCTCATATACAAACGAGGGTTACGACAGCACGGCATATCGAACATTGGAGCGATGGCTTAGCGTGAAATACCCTCAGGTTTGCCCGCCTGAGCAGCTATCTTCTCCAGCCGATATTGGTTTCTCGGATCAAATTGTTCTTCATGACAAAGTCACCAATCTGTTCATACAAGCTGCACAATTATCTCCCTCCGGCGAGTTAATGGATCCTGATGTTCAAGTAGGCCTTGGTGTTCTCTTTTATGGGCAAGAGGATTTCGACAAGGCCATTGATTGCTTCAATTCCGCTCTTGCGTCCCACGAGCAAGGCACCATCAACCAAGAAGGCCAGCTGCATCTGTTATGGAATCGACTTGGTGCAACGCTTGCAAACTCTGGCAAATCAGAAGAAGCAATTGCAGCGTACTCACGCGCACTAGAAGAGAATCCGAACTTCGTAAGAGCACGGTACAATCTCGGTGTTTCATGTATCAATATCGGCTGCTATCCCGAGGCTGCTGGACATCTTCTAGGAGCATTGTCTTTGCATCGAGCGGCCGGTGCGCAAGGACTCGCTAAAGCAAGGGAAGTATTAGATGATGGGAGCGGCAATCCGATCGGCGATGCTGAACTCGAACGAATGATTTACCAAAACGAAAGCAACAACATATACGATACTCTACGGCGCGCCTTTAGTGGTATGGGTCGACGAGATTTGACGGAGAAGGTGGGACTTGGTATGAACTTGGACCAGTTTAGAAAAGATTTTGATTTTTAGATGATTGGCGTTGGGGTTGGGTTGAGGCTGAACATGCCACGGATCGAGATGATGTATGGCATTTCAATCATGTACAGGATGACACATGGTGGTAAGAGCCCTCGATTAATTTGTAGCAAACACAAAAGCAGCAGCCTTCTAGTGTACGAATCGAGAAACAAGGCTCCCTGTTTATCGAAAGTTCTCACTGTTGACAAAGGCCTCCTTTAATGTGAACTAGCCATTAACCGTTAGTGCTTCGACATGTGACGTACGACAATCCCACCTGTCTATGCAGCACCGGCTGCTGTGTTGCATGTGCCTACCACTCACTTCAACTGCTGGTTGCTGGCTGTAAAGCACGCGCATTAGATGTTCTAGACGCGTCGTAGCATTACACATTCATCCAAATTGCGGAGTTAGCATTTCATGACCGAGTCCCATCTTGAAATCAATCCAGCCACGTACTGCAACTCTCGTCCACTATCTGGCTCCAAGATTACTAGCACCTGAAGATGGAGGAAGAGTCTGGCTTCGATAGTGTACAATGGGATCGCAATGATCATGCATCAACATCCCCGTCCGGTCCAACCTTCGAGGATCAAGCCATTCTTCCCCATCGCAGTTTAAGCGAACGACGGCCGAGCTCGAGTGCTAGCGAGCGGCAAGCCGGCGACAATGCAGACGAGATAGATCTAGCTGGCATAGGACCAGATGGTGAACTCGAATGCACGGTAGACTCTCCTCAGAAGGAAAACGACGGTACAAAGGACGCATATGTATCCTACAAGATCACTACACACGTAAGAATTCAGATCTACGAATTGATGCTGTCCACTAATACACGTTAGTCAGACTTCAATTCCTTCATGAAACCCGATTTCTATGTCCGACGACGGTTTACAGACTTTGTCTTTCTTCGGCATACCCTCTACAAAGATTATCAAGCTGCCGCCGTGCCGCCCTTGCCCGAAAAGAATAGCATGGCGTACGTTCGCGGCGACCGCTTTAGCACAGAGTTCACACACAGGAGAGCATGGTCATTACACCGATTTATCAAGCGAATAACCCAACACCCCATCCTACGCCGAGCGCCAATATTCCTGCTCTTCCTCGAAACCCAAGACTGGAATCAGCAGATGAAACTACGACCGGCTAGGAGTAGTACGGCGAGTGAAGGTCCAGTGGGACCGACGCCTCCGCAAGGTTTCTTCGATAATGTCGCGGATACCATGCTGAATGCGTTCACGAAAGTGCATAAGCCAGATCGACGGTTTACAGAAGTGATGGAACGGCTGAACAAACTGGATGAGGATCTGAGTCATGTGGAGAAGATAGTCGCACGCGTGGTTCGGAGAGAAGGAGACCTAGAGCAGGACTATGCAGACCTAGCGACCAATATGCGGAAGCTAACACCGCTGGAACCGGCATTAGAAGCGCCAGTGCAAATGTTCGCAGGATGTGTGGAGGAGTCAAGTCGAGGTTGGAAGGGCTTGAAAGACCATACGGATCAGAATTACCTTGGCTCCCTGCGGGACATGGACGCATACATTGCCTCTGTTAAAGCCCTCCTCCGAACACGGGAGCAGAAGCAGCTGGATTTCGAAGGTCTGACAGATTACCTTCAAAGAGCATCACAAGAACGGGACACTCTCGCCTCTCAAGCTCAATATGGTGTCTCCTCGTCACTGAACCCAGCAACCTTTATTCGCAACAAGGTCGAAGACATTCGAGGAGTAGACCACGAACAAGCAAGACGCGAACGAGCCCGAAGATTGGAGTTGAGGATAGAGGAGTTGAACAGGGAGGTCGACATTGCGAAGAGCACATCTGAGATGTTCGATACTCAAGTTGTGAAAGAGGTGGACGACTTCGAAAGGATCAAGGGCTTGGAGTTTAGAGATAGTTTGGGCACATTAGCAGGAAGAAACATCGAGTTTTACCAGGGAGTCATCGACACGTGGGAGCGGTTTTTGGGAGATGTCGATGCAGACAATAAAGTTCTCAAGGGGAAAGGAAGTGCGTCGTGAACAGCGAAGAGCTGAATGTGCATCATGTATCAGGAGGACTATTCTGCATAAATAGACCGGAGACCAGTCTGGTCGGCATGTAACTAATCAATAACACTGGCATCAGCATCGGCCTTGATCCTGTGTACCTATGTTCTCTTCCCCTGACTCTAATCCGTAAACATGGCGGCTCTGAAGAATGATCTCGTCAAAAGCTCTTGAAGTTACGTATTTATGACCGAAGTCGGCAAGTTGTACTGAAGACTGAAAATGACTATGCTACGGTCGAAGAGAGTTCTTCTTTTCACAACAGCATCAAGAAAGGAAAGGTACATGCACGCACGCGGTAGACGGGCATCGAAGACACGGACAAGCAGGGGGGGGATGATGGTTGATCCTCTTTGCTAGTGGTTCGTTCGTCAGCGTCAAAAGGGATATAGATTTCAATGCTCTGGGTGATATTGGATAGAGAGAGAGGCTGGAATGTGATGATTTGTTAGGTAATTATCTATTAGCAGGATTGATTTGAGGGACTGAGATATGGTTGTGAATTTCGTTGTTGTTCAATGCATTGTACTTGTATATATAGGTTACTGTAGGTTGAGGGGATCATGTTGGTTTTACATAGGTGGGAGATGTGGGTGCATGTGCTTTGTGGTGTTTCATTTGGTATAAGTACTGTGGAACGGGGTTGAGACGGGGGGGGGGGGCATCATAAATTTATAACACTCACGCTGCTTTGCCCCCTGTTGCTCCGCGTTGTTGCTGATGGCGAACCGTGAAACACACCGCGACTTCTCCACAATCTCCCCCCAGAAAAGTATATTTTCCAGGGCCGCGGAGTGTGGGGAGAGGCATTGCAGGACAAGTTCCGATGTGGAGGAAGCACAATCACGACCTTAAAGCGTCAAGCATGGAATCGAATTGGGAGAATTACAAGTATACGTAGGCAATCGTGTCTGCTTCTCCCATATCATGAGGACGCTGAGATTTTAGCTGATTCTCAAGTACATGTACAGTATGTCGTCGCAGGACCAACAACGGCTGAGCGTTATAATCATTGGTGGTGGCCTCGCTGGGGCTCTCGCAGGTCGTGTCCTTCGTGAGAAACACGACGTGACAATTTACGAGCGCAGCTCGAATCAAACAGAAGTCAGTGCGGCTATTACTATTGGTCCTAACGGAGTCCGCATTCTCGACACACTGCATTTCGACCGGTGCAGGGCCGGGTCTTTGCCTGTGAAAGTGACCAAGGTATACGACAGAGAAGGAAATTTGAAACTGGACAAGCAGATCGAGTGTGCTGAGAAGTATGGAGCGGACTGGCTAGCTCACCACCGTGGAGATTTGAGGACCGAGTTCATACGCTTGGCCACGGCGGACTCCGAGACGACAGGCATTCCTGGGCAGCCGGCAAAAGTTGTCTATGGTCGAGAGGTGGTGGATGTTGACCCAGAAGCGGGAATGGTGACCTTTGCGAATGGCGACGTTCTCATGGCAGATCTGATTGTGGGTAAGTGACATGCGAGCTGGGCTGATCCAAGTGCAAGCATTGATTCTCTGCTGTAGCCGCCGATGGCATCAAATCTGTCGTTCGTCCATTCATCGTCGGTAACGCTGCATTTACAACAGCTAGGCCCTCTGGTTTGTCAGCCTTCCGCTTCACAATCCCATCTTCGGAGATCGAGGAGAAAGTCGGCCAGCTGCCTGAGATTATTGACCGCAATAAGCCGGTCTGCTTGTCCATGGTGTACTCGTTTGATGAGACGTTGCGGTCTGTGGTGATATATCCATGTCGCGACTTTCAATTGATAAATTTCGTTTGCATCACTTCGGACAAGAATCTCAAGAATGAAGCAACAGAGTCGTGGTCCGCTGCTGGTGATCGCGACGAAATGCTTAGCATATTCCACGACTACCCCCCTTGGGTACTCGACTATCTCAGGTGAGTAAGGCACCACACAAAAGGGGATGCAAACGCTGACTGTGCTGGGCAGGATTGCTACAAATATCAAACTCTGGCAGTTACGAGACCAGGATCCATTGCCCAGCTATGTCAAAGGTAGGACTGTTCTTGTTGGAGATGCTGCCCATGCCATGACGCCGCATCAGGGCCAAGGTAGTACACAAGCTGTAGAAGATGCTGAAGGCTTCAGATTGTTCCTGCAGCCGGGAGTCACAAGAGACGATGTGCCTAACATTTTGAAGGACTTTGACAGCGTGCGGCGGCCACGTGCTAGTACAATTCAGAACAATACGCGGAAGGTGGTAGACAAGAGGACAGCGGAGGAAGTGACCCAATTTGAGAAAATCAATTGGACATATCCCGGGATAACAGAGGGTTTGGCACGTGTGAAAGTCGGCCAGAATTTGACCAACTAGTGCTTTCTCAGCAATTTCCTCGCTGGCTGTTTTGTGTAGTGTCAAGCTGGTTGAACAAGTGAACTATACGTTTCTTTGTCGTAGTCGAACGGTTAGAAGCTAGAGCATAGAAACACGGAACAGCAGGACGAAGCTGAGCGCGCTTCACTGCAATTTCTGGAAACGCGTCAAGTGCCAAGACTGTTTACTCGGCATCGGAGAAAGTCATGCCGAGCCATGATTTCGTCCAGACGGGATACATGGACATCGACTAAGCCATCCCTGCTCAATTGGGTCTCGAGCTCGTAGGCGGTCTTCCAAAGAGAGCTTTCGCACGCTCATTGAATCGAGTCTCCAGGTGACGAGTATCGACGCGAGGTCTTGAATCGCTGGCACACGAGAGACCGTGATCACAACGGCGCTGGAACGCCTATACAAGTTCGGTCCTTGTTCAAGTGTTGGATTCGATCGGGAGCGAGTCTCGAACAACAGAAACAATTCCTTGACGTCTTCGAGTTGACTACTGGTCATGGTTTGCAAGAGTTCGTACGAGGCTTAGATATCTTTCCACCTGGGCGCAAATGCCAAAGCACCTACAATCTACGGTCTCGAAGTCCAGGTCTTCGCTAGTCGCGAGTTTAGAGCACTCTACAGGGAAGCAGGGCGTTATTTTACTTGAGCATTGAGGTTGCCAGACGTTCCAACCAAAGGGCAGAGGATTACTCGATTCGACGTCGGCACGAGCCATTACTGCAGCTTTCCGATCTGCTGAACGAGGTGTGGAAACTAGACGTTGAACACATTCGTTGCAATTCTGCTTACCGACTCGAGCGAGACGGTGATCCAGAATCGAAACAGACTTCTTAGCTCGAGTACAAACACAAGAAGCCAATTCAAGAGCGTCACGTCCGGTCTCCTGAAGTGTTGGCTGCGGCAAATTCACGAGCGGTACTGCCAGAACAGAAGGATTGCAAAGACGAGAAAGATCGCGGGCTGTAGCGGAGAAAGGAAACACCAGTACAAACCGCGGGTCGAAACCTTGGTGATCGCAGATCCGGGCTGTCCATTAGGGTCGTCGGTCAACCGTCCCTTTGATCCAAGCGTCCACATTATCCAAAAAGCGTACTTCTACTTTGCATCCGATTATTAAATCAGGTGCTGTACGATTCGACGCTGGATTAGGAAGGTTCCACCCCCAGACTTCTCCATTTTCGGTGTTTCCGAGACGGGATTACCTATTAAAAAAGTTAGCGAACCAGGGGAAAGCCAATACGCAGGTGTTGTTTCTACGGGAGTGCCGTTAAATCTGCGGCGTGTATGAAGGTGCAAGACGAGGACGTGCGGTCGGTGAGTGGAACGGTAGTGACAGACGCAAACTCAGGACACTGGTGCCAACTCTACGAAAAATCTTTCCCACGGACAAGCACAGTAGCCGGAAACAGACGGCTGGCAAAGCGGACAAAAGACTTGACAAGCGAATCTCCTTGGGACCTGTATAGGAAAGTAAGAGGCGAATAACTCTGCACACCAACGCTGTGTTCAACGCTACTGAGAAGAGCTCCAGACATTTCATTAGAGAAAAGCCTGCGCAAGGCCTATACACGAACGGGATGGCTGCATTCAAGAAGTATCAGGGTCTGCCAGATCTCGATTTTGGTACAGAGATATATGAAACGACCGTACCGGAGTTGACGGAGGCAAGCACACTACCCACAGAATCGGATACTGTTTCAGACGATGGTAATCAGAACCCTAACTTTGTGCGACAACAGCTAGATCCTGATGCAGCAAGGCAAAGGTTCGAGCCATATAACATTGATGCTCGTGATGTGAACTTTTCAGACACAATCAATGGCGGCAGGAGAGATTATCAGGTTCGTAGCCGGAGAAGGAGGAGAAGGGCTGCACTTGCTCGAGAACAACAAGGAGAATATTCAAGCGATGAGAGCGAAGAAGAAACTATCCAAGGACGCCTAGCAAAACTGCGGAAGGAAGCTACAGAGCTTCAAGCAGAGATTGAGAAGATGGACAGAAGGGATGAAAAGAATGAGGAAGATAGTCAGAGTGAGTACGAGGATGTTGACGATCACCAGACTCGTGCTATCCGTAGCCTCAGTGAAGGCGTTGCAGAAGTTAGGGGCACGTTGGAGTCTGCCGCAGCACTACATAGGAGAAGGAAAGGAATGACCCTAGAAGAAGAATTCATGCACAAACTGCAGACGGAAACACATCAATCAAAAACCGATCAGCCTACAACACAGGATGAAAACCTACCGCAATCATCAATATCAGCAATAGCCGCCTTCTCCGACCGTCTTACTCTTCTCGAAACAGCCCTCGGTGTCCCACCTGTCTCTCAATCCCAGCCAGTCCCAACATCAATCTTACCAACCTTGACAACTTTGTCAACTCAGATCGAAACTCTTTTCTCAACTCTCTCTCCTCGACCTGATGGTATTGTTGAAGGAGTGGACGGTCCCATCATTCAAACAACTACCGTACACCTAGACCCAATAGCCGAGAAAATCCGCCTCCTCATCTCAGAATCCAAACGCCTCGAAGAATCGCGCAAGGCCGCAACAAAGTCCTTCGAAGAGCTCCTCGAAACACGCGATCGACATGCCCACCTCTTCCACCACACCCACACCCCCACACACTCCGACGCTCAAACCCGTCTAGCACGAACCCTAAGCAACCAAAACACCGACATCGACCGCGACGGCGGATCCAGAGACAGAGGACACCAACCACCATTACCACCACCACCCAAAACAACAACCCAAGAAAAATTCACCCCCCTCTTCCTCGACTCCCAATCAACCAAAATCTCGGCCTTGTACAACATCCTCCCAACAATTCAATCCCTCCAACCTCTCCTCCCGATCGTCCTAGAAAGACTAAGGACACTAAGCGTCATACACGCCGGCGCAGCAGATGTCAAAGCAGACATGGACGATCTGGAGAATAAATTAGGGGTGCAGGAGAAAGAGATCGGAATGTGGAAAGATGCGCTGGAAAATGTGGAGGGAGTTATGAGGGAGAACAAGGAGGTCATGAGGGAGAACGTTGAGGTTGTGGGGGCGAGGGTGAGGGGGTTGGAGGAGAGGATTAGGGGGTTGGGGAGGTGAGGAAGGGAGGGGAGGGATGTGTCAGTATTTGATGTGCTTTGGGCTGGTGTTTTTATTTTCGTTATCAGAATACTTAGAACAAGTAATATTGTGTCTATGCAGATATAATAAAAAAGATATCTCAGCCAGACACTCAGCCACGTGTACTTACATATAGGTAGGTATCTACCAAGATTACCTACCCGTCTCCATCATATTGTGTTCATACCAATTCTTTCTACAAGGGCCATACCATATTACATTACTGTAAATACCACACAAGTCTCATCCACCATCTCTCACCCTATACCCATCAAACCACGATCCATATCACCTCCTTCATCGTCTTTTCCAATTCTTGTTCTTCTAATCCTGGTAGAGCAAACCATATATCATACCATGATACACTACACTCACTGTTGACTGCCGCATTGTAGTACAGTATATGATTAAATCCTATCCTCCTTTGCTGTTCATGTCTCCAACTTCATGGTACCAAGTAAAAGACGTTTTCGATTTCTAGGGGTGGGACTGAGGTTGTATGTCGATCGTGATGAGATGTAATGGGATACTGTAGCTTAGGAGTTGATAGTTCGTGTGTGGGAGCAGAGCATATCGTTGTGCAGGGTGGACAATGGGTGGTGGAAGTATGGTGCCGATGGGCATGGAAGGATTATATCGAGGGAGGTTTTGTCAATGATATCTGCAGTGACTGGGCTGGTGCGTGAGCATAATAAGTACGCATAAGACGAACAGAAATGGAGATTGGGAGTTTTGTGTGTGCTGATGTACAGTACACATGTATGTATGGATGTGTTTTGTTATGTGAAGTGTTCCAGCAGTGCAGCTCGTCCAGAAGCAACGATGCAATTCACACTATCCATAGACCATCTCATTCAGTCCCCCAGAACGCCACGTAAATGTACAGTAACCACCCACAAAAAAAGCATTTACACCACCAATCCCAATCCCAATCCCATTTCCATATGCCGCACGAACGAACGAACGACTACTCAACAACAGCTTCAACACCACCCTCCTCCAACCTCAACAAGTTCCGCTTCCTGAGGTACTCAGTCGTGCGTTTCTTCTCTTGGGCTGTCATCTGTCCCCAGTTATCTAGCCTTGATACTGTCCCGTCTTTGTTGACTACTAGGGGTCCTAGATCATTTAGGTTCACAGCTTGCTGGTTCGTGGCTGCGCTGTCGATTTGCGAAACTTCGTGATGGTCTTCGTAGCGATTTGGCTGTATTACGGCATTGGCGTCGGTGTCGTGGTGCGGCGCAACGGTGGACGCTGTGTCTGTGGTGGGCCGTCTCATGATGTAGAGTTTTGTGGTCAGGGGGAGTTCGAGCCAATATCCTGCTGTTAGGCCATTGAGACGGAGGATGTCGTGAGCTAAATTGTGGACGGTGATTAGAGGTTGCGAGATGTATTTTGGGTATATCTTGTCCAGGAGGGCTGCGGTGCCGTCTTGTTGTTTGGTGTTTGTGTTGTCGGATAATTTGTGGTGTTGTTCATTTGGTTTGAGGAGTCTGGGTTTGCCGAGCGCTTTGATTTCCTTGATTACCTGCCATTTTCCGGCGGCATGTGCTGGGTCTTCGACAACTATGAAATCGAATTGGTTCCAGAATTTTGGTCCGAGGAGTGTTGTGTTGTCTGGGGTTTTGTCGTAGATCCAGGTTGGGTTTTTGTATGTTCGTCGAAAATTTGATGTTGTGGCACCACCAGAGGGGCTCGGTAGTTTTGGGGTGATGGTAAGTGCTGGATATTGGCCGTCAGGAGAGCCAGGAAAGACGAGAGGGTCACGTTGTTCGGCATATGTATCATGGGTATGCATGAGGCTCGCTGCAGCACGGCTGTTGCTGTCGAAGATGGAAGAGTCGCTTTTAGGCGGCTGTTCGAGAAATCGAGTCACGCCAGATTGGAGTGCGAGATTGGTGAAGTGAACTCGAACGTACGGGTGGTTCGAATGGTGTGCATCTTTAGGGATGAGTGATTGCCAATTTTGGTTGTAGTATTCGTGGAGTACTTGGATAGCTTGACCTCCTGGGTAGTTTTGTGCTGAAAGTGGTAGAAGAATGGCGTGACTAACGAAGGCGGTTACGATAGTGCTGAGGATTGCACCGTAGAGAAGCATTTTCGTGATGACGCTTTTATGGGCGTTGATGGTTAGGCGAGTACACGTTAGAGCCGCAAGGAGAGTGAACGATGGCACTATGGGAAACAAAAATCGTGTTTCTTTGTGTGGGAGCAAGGAGTAGAGGACCACATACACATAGCTTGGAATTTGATTGTCCAAAACCCGAATGTCGCTCCATGTGGATTGAAAGGTCCAAAACAAATCGACCATTAAAAATTGATTCATCAGTAAGCGCGGAAGGGCGACGGCCAGATACCAGTAAATAGGTTGGGTACCCCATGCTGAGGCTCCTTGGCCATTCTTTTGTGGAAAGACATTTGACACGAAAGCTGACATTTCAGGCCAGAGGTAGGTCTCTGATTGCCAAAAGTAAGTATCGATAGTGACTGTGATTAGGAGCGCGACTAGAGCACCTGGAATGATAGCAGGGATGAGGGTGGTTCGAATCAATGCGATTTTGGCGTCAAGTGTTTGAGGCTTCAATAGCATCCAAAGAGAATGAGCTCCAAGAAGGAGTGCCAACTCTGATCGAAAGACAACCGTAGCAATCGTCATCAGGTATAGTCCTAGTCGAGCTCTTCTCTTGGGTCCCAAGGATGATGTTGGGTTCGGCAACAGGTTAGCAAGGGCAACAGTACCTGATGAATGTCAATATAAGCAAGGCACAGACAAAGAGGACCTTACTCAAAAAGAAAGCAAACATATTCGGTAGTGTTCTTGAAGCATAGTACCAAAGATGAAATTGACTAGCTTGGAGCACTACATACCACAATGCAGCGATAGGACCGTATGCTCGGTTGACACTACGAGCAAACCATGCCAATGCTCCAGCATTCATCACACCGAGCATGGAACGAACTACTCTTGTCAACCATGATACCCTCGCCGATTAGAACTTGATCGTACCATGTGTTTGAAGATCCAGGCCTTGCGGATTCAGAATCCATGCTCCTGGTTTGGCAAGTCCAGCGGTTACCAGAGCCCCAATGAAGGTCCTTGGAACAGCGCCAGGAAAAGTCATATGGTCGTAGTATGTTTTGATTTTGAAGAGAGCATTGTCAAGAGGCACGCCATATCTCAGAATGTCATGGATGGCTTGCAAATTGAACGACTCTTCGACTTTCGTGTATGGTGCAACGTAAAGGTGAAAGATTGCCAGAGCTGGGAAGATCACGAAACATGTCTGCCACAACGCAACTGCCATACTGTCAGGTTCAGAAGTTTCCAGAGATTAGAGTGGCATGTTTGTTGTAGAGTGTCGAGCAGTGGAAACAGCCTGATCAAAAAGTAGCAAAGATAATGCAGTAGAACAGTGGGATGTTCAGTGATGTTCAAGCTAGCCAATCAGAAGGCAGAATTTGCGGTAAACCAAGTTCAACTGGTTACAAGCAAACAGGCCACATTTATATTGTTGACCACATCTCCTACAGTAACAGGACAATCTTGCTCAAGCAACCACACCCGCAACCTCTCAAAACACGATTCTAATGCTACTGCAAAATATCAATATCTCAAATACACCATCGAATAACTTTTTCACCAGCACGTAGCAAGCAACAATCAAACCCGCACCCAACAACCACATCCATCCAAGCAACGCACATCTTCCTCCCCAAGAACGTTTCAACGACCTCCTCCAAACATCTCCTCCAAACCACCCTTTCTTAAACTCTCCACCCCTCCAACAAACCCCACAAAATGCTCTTCCCCTTCTTCTTCGGCTTCGGCAACATAATCTACATCGGCGTCCTCCTCCTCAACGCCGTCGCCGTCCTATCAGAAGACCGTTTCCTCGCGCGCATCGGCATGGGCCGTAACGCCTTCAGCAATTCCGACCCTGGCTTCGGCTCTCGCCAACCAGATACAGACTCGATGAAGTATAAACTCGTGGTTTTAATCAATAGTACGCGCACGGTGATGAGGGCGCCGTTGATTGTGGTTAATGCTGCTATTATTACGTATTTGTTGGTTGCTGGTTGATATAGCAATTAAGATTATGAACACAACAATACGTGGGGACAGGCACAAACACATAATTTGCGTGGAGGTGTGGTTCGAGGGGATCTTATGTAGTGGAGCGAGATCAAGGTGATAGAGGCATGGACTGGCGGCACACACCAGCGACGAAGAAGATGCGTGAATTTGACACGTTGCAATCACTCCATGGGCCATCAAGGACTACCGACAACATTCGAATCCTCCGAAATACAAATCTGACCTTCTCATCACGCATACTCGCGCAGAATGGAAAGGATATCTCCGGCCTCACGCCCAAAGACACAACACACACGACACACCTCCTTCTTCCTTCCGAATAGGCAGGCAAACAGGGAGGTGCTCGGACTACCTTGTTTTACACAAACCAGTGCAGCAAGGGCAGCGACAGCAGGTAGATACCTGTAAATAGATAGACATCCTCCCGACCCCAGTCTACATTCACGCCTACTCGCATGTCTTTAGGTACTTAGACACATCATCTCCACCACAAGCAGCCCACGCATAGCATAGATAGACAACATCATCATTTCCGATCGTTCGGAAGCCATGAATTCTACTCAACTAGCTAGCTATTTATACATACGTTGAACAAGACACTCTCAAGCCAAGCAGATGATATACTATATCCCGACTCAGATCTTTCGTCTCCATTTTCCGCACAGTAAACATCTCCACCAAGGCCCAGGAAGTACACATCCACTAGGTAGATAGCACTGTATCCATAAAAGTAAATTACAAATCACCCATCAACCCCTCGTCATTCAATACAATTAAGCACCTCTCATTCTACCTCCTTAGCATGCGTAGCAGTATCTCGAATAGTCCAGCTGCCATGAAGTAAGGGGGAAAAAAGATCTCTCATTACAAAGAAACCCAAGGAGCTATGGTAGAAAGTTTGGCTTTTATAGCTAAATCTAGCTCAGATTCTGGGGAGTCGTGACTGACAGACAGGTCGATCGAGGGTATAGCATCAAACACTATATTCATGTTCATTCAACAGTTCTTATCATCGGTATTATCCATTCGTTCGCGCTCTGTAATTACAGTAGTCTTTCAAGACATTTACATACGGCCTTTGACCCCTTTCAGTCCACTTCAATTCAGTAGGTATTCAACTACCTCCCAGGTACAACGGGTGCACTGGTGATCCAAGATAGCCAAGCTCGTAGCGTAGGCTAAGCATTTCTCCAAAAGACCTCCTTCCGTGGTTCATTCACTATCTACATTATCCACCACGGCCTCTTTCCTTCCTGTTGTCCAACACAATCAATCGTCAAGGTCGTGGGTATCTTTTCAAAAGTCCAATGGAAATGTTGACATCGATCTGTATGTACTTGTAGACGCCAAGACAATTGGCAACTGTGCCGGCTTGTATCGTCTGGCCTCGTGTGCTTTGTGTTCTCGTTTCCGCTCTCGTTCTCGTTGTCGTGTTCGTGTTCGTCTTCCAAGTCGGTTCCTGCGGACGACCCTGCTTGGATCTGTTTCCGATCTGTGTTTTACCCCTCAACCATGCAACAAGTTAAACGACTTCTTTCTGAGACTGAAAATGTTCTTCTTCTCTTTCTCTTTCTCTTTCTCTTTGACGAGCTCCTTTCCATTCTCCTGGGTATCATCGATAGCTGAACTCGAAGCGGTGTTCACCGGCTCAGACGTTATTGGCCTTCCTTCCTCCACCTCAGCGATCTTTTTATCCTTCCTCCCAAGTGAAGCAAACTTCAAACTTTTTGAACGTCTAAAAATATTATCCTTGGCTGGTGTAGAGCCGTTCGAAGGCGAATTCGTTTCACCTCCGAAACTCACATGTGCACCATCGTCTTTCCGCCTTTCGGCTTCCTCCTGTGCCGACTTTTTACTTTCCTCCATTGCCCATTTCATCTGATCTGCGTTTTGCCGTGCTGCTTCGGCAAGTCGTTCACTGAGTTGTGCTCTCTTCTCTTTCTCCTCTCGTTCTTTCTCTTTCTTCGCTGCCTTTTCGGCCAATTTGGCTGCTGCCTTCTGCTCCTTCTCTATCCTAGCCTTTTCTTTCTTGCTCTGTGGCGTTCCAATAATCGGCGTAGCGGATGGCGTCTCAGGGGATAGTGTCTTCGATGGGTCATGATATCCGTTCATAATGGTAGGAGAAGCCAATGCCTCATCAAGGTACTGCACTTCGCCATTCTCAATAGGCGAAAGCGGAGGACTGCTACTTTTTACTCGGTGTAACTCAGCAGATTCCTTGGCTTTGGCCACACCACTATTAAGATCTTGTGATGCTCGCCGTTTTTGACCCTCTCTGCGTTGTTCTGCGCGAATGGCCTCGATAGTGGTCTCCTGGTAGAACAGCACGTATGCTGTAGCAAGTCCAGGTTTGTCGCCGAAGAAATTCTTGACATAGCTTCGATCGACTGGTTCAACCATTTCATCATCGAAGAGAAGCCAGCCTCGGTCTTGAGTTTTGATTACAGCAACATAGTGTCCGTGGAATGGACCACCCCCAATGTGAACAACCACAGCATATAGCTCGTATAACCGGTCAGGATCTTCTGCTTCATCGGTCGTGTTAAACAACCGCAAGTGATACGGATACACGACTTTGTGAAACAGCTTTTGTAGTCGGCCAAAATCTTCCGTATACTTGAATCTCTTAAGGTGCAAAGTTAGTACTTTCGGTAATCTCTTGATCTTCATCCGCTTCTCTGCTTCTTGTAGGCCACCACAATTATCGCAATGAAATTTGTTACGCTCGCAAAGCATCTCTTCCTCGGAAAAGCGCCGTAAACACGAAGTAACAGAAGTATGTTGTTCCAGATCGACGGAGAGGTCCAAGAATGGCTCATCCCTTTGCGACATGTTCTCACAAGTCAAACACCTTGTCTCAGAAGTCAAAGTGCCCTCGAACATATCTCTCAGCCATTTCGTTGGCTGTGGCTGGCCGAAGGGCAGTAACGAGGGAAAGCAGACGGTTGTAGTCTCCTGACCATCCTTCACACCATTGGCCTTGTCGCTTTCAGCTTGTTCCGTAATGCGTTTCTTCTCGGAATCGTCTATGCTGTCGAGCAGGGTGTTCAACAACAAATTAAAAAACTCGTGCGCATCCTGGTGCAGCTGTCCCCTGAACATTTCGTTGTCTCTCCGCAAGACTTCGACCAGTTTGCTTGGACTGACAATGCCATGCCGTGCTTGGTTTGTAACCACTGCTTCAAATATATCTTTGACTGCACTGTACAATGACTCTGGCATATTGTAAGCAGTAGCATTCTGGTAGCTCATGTTCAAGATTGGTCCAGCCTGTAGGGCTTGCTTCTTTTTGTACTCGGGCGAGTCCTTGTCCTCGGGCTTCTGCGGCGCTTGTGGTACAACGACATTAGGCTTGGGCTGTAGAGGTTTTGGAGGCTGTTTCGGTCGAGGAGGTGCCGAAGCCGCAGCTTGTGTTATGCTATCTGCAGTTGAGCGCTCGGGATATGATATTATGTTATCTCGAAAGGGGACAGAATAATACAATGACTGTAGAATCGAATTGCAATAACTGAAGGTATGTCAATTGGCGGGTGGATGATACACTTGATGGAAGCATACCATGTGTTGCCAAACTGATGTATAGGTTAGTAGACACAATATACAAGGTTGAACTTGACTCACATTCTCCATCCCCCAGAACTTATCGCTCCCATCATTTCGTATAGGACCGGCATTTTCTAGCATGCGCTCAAGAGGCGTCGGTTGAGGAGCGTTTGGGTCCGGCTTGTTCTTCGCCGGCGTTGAAGCGCTTGCATTTTTATTGTCCTAAAGAACGTTTTGTCAACAATGTAATCCGTGGCAGGGAAGATGCTTCGATGGTAGGGGAGCTCGATATTGTGGTTGTGGTTGGACATACTGCGTTGCTCTTTAATTTACCGAAGAATGAAGACATCGTGTATGCGCTTCATCTGCACTTTCCCGACGCGGTCGGACAGCAGCACGGCGCCGTTGCTTGTTTTTGTGCTTGATCGTTCCTAATCGTTTGCAACGTACAACAGGTCGCTGTCGTTCAACTCCAACAAAAATTAGGTAGAAAATAATACGACATCCAAGATGAGCGCAGACGTAGACAAATCAACAGCAACGATAGCGGGGCGCTCCAATAAGCTGCACGAGTAGTGTTGTTACAGTACGTTAGTATGCTTCGTAAAAAGCGTATGTGGCACGAGGCTCGGTGTTCGAGAATCCGTCGGTTCGACTTGAAGATGCAGCGGGTAATGGTTCTGGTCGAGGCTAACGCTGAGCGAGTTTGCAGTAGTGCTCGACTTGCGGAGGAAGCGCGTTGGGGCCGTTACTGTACAAAGGGAGAGCAAGTTGATGATGGTCGTAAGGATGATAGTACACGTGAGTGACAGTCTAACGATCTATGACAGGCAGAATTGAACTCACAAGTCTGCCGTGCGAGAGAGAACAAGTTGATCAAAAGGCTGATGAGCGTCAATGACTTTGTTCGATAGTCGAGTTGATGTGGAGCACCTCATTAACCGTCACGGTGGCTGTACATGCTTGACATGGTGCCTGGAGTCGAAAGATCGGTGATAGGACGCCACCAAGGTTGCCCCCAGATCTAGCGGTCTTTTGCGTTACTTCGCGGGGCTCGACGAAGCTCCAATCATGACGCCAGGGGTGGGAGCTGGGCATGTTTGGAAAAACGTCTTTTTCTTTTCACAAGCGATGTACAATATGTAGTTTCAAGGCGCACCACGTCGGTTGGTGGCATTGGAACACCGCCGCGTGCTTAATTCGTCCAAAAACGCGCCTGCATGGATGCCACGAGTCTCAAGGTGTACAAAGCATGGCGCACGGATACACCACACCGGGCTCGCATGATACGCTGCATGGCATCGATCGCATGCACCTTCTCCTGCAATGCTCCGTACTCGTCCGGCGACGCCAGAAGGTTTCTCCGTGTGTTGTTTCGTGACCTTAAAGCACCTACATATACGTAGTTAGGTACTGCTTCTGGTAGTAGACTTTGCAACCAATATACGATTCTCCACAACACAGGCAAGAGTCTCAAGCTTCTGGATATGTTGTCACTGTTACGGAATCGTAAATCTTCTCCAGGCTCGGTGGACTCGATTTGGAGTGCAGAGCTACAGTAGGGATTGCCTACCTGTACAGTACAGTGAGATAAACGAACCCTTAGCTTGAATGCTAAGAAACTCTAACATTCTCTTCCATAACGCAAGAAAGTGAACACAGTCCTCCATAACACCTCGCTTAATTCCCATCTAACACTAACAAAATGCATATGCTTCGATTCGGTCGTGATTCTGATGGATCCGGCCATAAACATATTCGCGTTCTCAAGCACTTCCTCCCAACATTCCCTCACATCAACCAATCCGTTCATTCGCGACTCTTGTCGAAATCAGATTCGCCCAGCGCCCTTCGTCTCCAATGTTCTGCGTTCTCTCACGTCCCTTCGTCTATGGAACGCATCCAAGAACGCAAGTATTACCACAGCGATGCCAATGATGAACATAGGTATCAGGTTATATCTCCATCCTCGCATAACATGCACCATAGTCTTGATTGCATCTCGATCACCAGCATACACCAAGTCAAGCTGGAGGACAGCGTTGAACCAATTCTCAGGAGTCCATTCGTCGAGCGGGTATGGGACTTGGTTCGGGTAAGGTCGATCGTGGAGCGATGAAGCATAAGCAACGCTGATAACTTGTCCGGCGTGGTCCTTCGTGATCACAAATGTGAAAATAATTGCAGCAAGCGTGAGCAATACAGAAAGAACAGTCGTAACCAGCCAAATGTGGTACAGAATTCTGATGAAGCTTTTCTTCCATAGTGCCGGTCGACTGCGCATCCAGAGGACCAGAATACCCCCTAAGCCTACCAGAACAATCGCTGTACCTCCTGCACCATTGCTGGTATGCCCCTGGTTCGCCAGCATATGAAGTGGCTTCCCGTGGAGTGGAAACGAGCTGCCGTTGTATGCAATGTCAAAAGATCGGCCTCCCCGTCGATGAAGCCATGCCACCATAGAGGAGACAAAGGACATCTCGATAATCGCGTCGACCATCAATATGCCGATGGCCGCGTGTAATGGTAGGCTTGAGGAAGCCATGGTGCTGTGTATGAGGAATTTGCCGTTAGCTCGAGCAGGTGAAGCCTGATTGCTGGGTCATGCAAAGGTATAGTTATATTCCCGAGTTAGAGAAAAAGACGAAACAAAGCAGTCGCTGTTCGTAGATATGGTTATAGCGCGAAGGGTTGGTTCCACAATGCTACTCAGGCTGACCACCACGGAAATATGCTGGCCGTCGACTTGGAAGGCTCATGTACTAGAATTAGGTACAGCATGTATCGTGATCTGGGGTGTCTCGAGGTATCAAGGAAACACCAAGCTTCCTACGACCCAGGTGCCGCAGCTGATAGGTAATCATGAGTTTTGGAGCACCGACTTCCAACACAAGACATAAATACAACGCCGGATTGTGGGTGTAACAAAACGACGACATGCTGTGCCTTAGATATGGTACCGGGGATTACGAGCCTCGACGCAGTGAGGATCCTGTCTGTAATCAGTTTAGTTAACGGGTTTTGTCAAGCATCCCTGCATCTAATTTTGTGAATAGGGTGATTTTGGACCCAGCGACACGGTCGATCATGGTGGGAAATGGGGGCCTAACGGCGACAATCGCAACCACATTACCAGAAGCACCGCCTCGGCGGATGTCATCACCGTCGAGAATACTCGCATTGCGCCTGCTTACAACCAAGGGATGGCGTAGGAAATCGACACATTTGATGTGCTTACCTGAGTGGGCAGGAAGCCACGAGACCATTTTCTACAGCAGGTACTGTAGAGTGCTGCGCTTTTCCGAGATACGCTTGGAAAGGTCGAAGGTGCGGCTAAGTTTCTTGAAAATCTTTTAGCTCATTGTTTCGCGCGTGTATTGTACAATACCAGTATTTTTTACAACCGTTCCTGACAATTTGAACGAGGTGCAACGTCATTAAGAATAAACTCACGCCAAGAATTACAAACGGGCACGGATACGGTATGATAACGCACCGATATACCGATATCCCGTGCTCGATTAGCGAGAATAGAACCATAATTGACCTTTCGTCTTTGCCTTCACACTGTCCTGAGATATGCTGTTATAGTCCTCTACACAAGTGTTTTGACACCCGCGCTGACATATAGATCAAACGGACATGTAACATCATGGTCCTCCCTGCAAGGGCGATTCGATGATAGCACCTCTGCATCGCATCCCTTCTCAGGCAAGATACATGTACCTACTTAGCGCACCATCATTACCACACTCTCAAATGCTGGCACAATCGACGATGTCATTGGTTTCTTACAAACGTTTGGCTCTAAGGTCTCCACTGCTTGGCTGTAGCATTGTCCCAGGATTAGCAGGTAGGTGTTGACAACTCTAAGGTAAGAGAGCTTGTCTTCAAGTTGATATTGACCAGACGAGAAACACAAGAAAAGGAACATGTACGCACAAGCTACAAAACAACAAAACATTAAATTCAGTGTGTATGGACCTGGTGGGGGGCGAGCAAAGACAACGAGCAGCTCTGCCCTATGGTCACACTCATGTTCGTCTCCACCACTGAAAAGCAAGAAAGTCTATTGCTTATGTATAGATGGCATTGCTGCACGAGCACCAGCATTAATTAGGTGGCTTCAGATATCTACCTCACTCGCATGTCACCTTTCCCCTCAACACGACTCATCACAATGCGGCCACAGCTTAAGGACTGGGCGCATCAGGCACCAATCCACTTCTCCTCAGGCCGTTCGTCCTCAACTTAATAGCCTTTCTACAACTAGGCCGCTCAGCTAATCTCTTATACCAATCTTCATAATGGGGATACTTTCCCTCCCAGCTAATACCCATAGTTCCCGTGATGAAAGTCGCAATCTGCTCCCACATATACCAGCTCAAGTCAGCGACGGTGCACTTGTCGCTCACGAGCCAGCCAGCACTAGACCTAGAGAGATGCGAGTCAAGCACAGCCCGAACACGCTCAACTTCCTTAAGAAACCGGTCAACGACGGATTGCACACGCTCGGTATGAAAGCGGTGAAACCAGACCAGTTGCCCATAGTATGGACCTTGACCTACATGATCGCCAACAAATTAGTGAGTCTGCATCAGCAAATGGTCTAGAGCCCCCCTCCTCTTGTCAAGGACACCATGTATACATGCACTCACCCGAAATTTGATAAGCAATCCACTGCCTAATCAAATACCCCTCCTTCAAACCATCATAACTAATCCTGTGCTGCGCATCATATTGCTCAACAAGGTACTCCACAATAGCACCAGATTCCCACAACGTAATGCCCGTGTTCGGATCCTCGATCGCCGGCACTCTGCCATTAGGATTGATATCGACGTAAGGCTGTTGCTTCATGCTAGGGAAATCCAACTCCTTGAACTCGTATGGGAGGTTGAGTTCTTCCAGGATGATGAGGACTTTATACGGGTTTGGGCCGCTGTCGTTGCCCCAGACTGTGATTGACTTCATGGTCGAAGACAGGTGTGCTTATTGTTGGGTGTTGGATTATGGAGAAGCTCAGCTTGGTAGGCAATTGAGTCTCTACATCTTGACTGTCCTAAATACATCCAATTCGGCATCTTGGTATGGTTCTCAAGCTCTCATCATCTCGAAGATGAGTAATTGCACTACGTCGAGATATTAGATCCGGACGTATCAAGGGGGGAAGCGTGAAGATCTCTTACGGATTTAACGGCCCTTAGCCCAAAAAGTCCGTTTTCAATATTCAGCTGACAAATTCACAGGTATAGTACACTTTCATGGCAAAACAACGGAGAGAGATATTGAGATTGACAGTAGATGGAACTGATGTCGTATCCATCCCTGCGCAGAGCACCGATCACCCGCTGGTATGCCGACTTGCCTGTGAGAGTTGCTGGAATGTTTACACATCCAGATTTGATCAGCTGCATCATTCTGTGAGCAAGCCTGGTCAGCATCGAACCGGAACACGCTTGAAACATGCTCACGGTTTGTTGTCCTTTCGTAAAAAATGTAGCAAACGACTTGAGTGCTGCGCTTAGCTTTTTTCGTGTACGCAACCAAATCTTGGTAACCTCATAGCATGGAGACCATCAGAACGTAGGGTGTACAGGACGCACCTACACACCCAGGTACGTCTTCTGTTCCTTCTTAGTTAACACACTATTTACCATTCTCGACATGTAAGTTGTGTACTACCTGCCATATGTGAGATACATCAGCGGCAGCAGCAGCCTAGATCATCCTTGCACCATTCACTCCATCGTGCCATGGGGTGATACACGACCAACCTCAGTTAAGTGTTTCTCGACTTGATGCACTCGCGTTTGGACCAGGAAGGTCTTCATCCTTACTGGCGTGTGGATACCCAACTCTCTGGCGTGGAAAACATCTGATGGAAACGTTGTACATCATTCATGACAGAATATTATCTTTTGGCATTTTGGCTGTATGCACACGATATTCAAAGTTTTGACTTCATGATCACCTTTTATGTCGTGTTTTAACTTTTCTCCAGTTACCTTACCCAGACAGCAGTATCGCAATTATATATATAAGTTACGGTATTGCATGCGCAAAAACTACGACAAAGAACCAATAACCGAAGACGAACCCAAGGACTCCTCTTTGGCCACTCAATGATCCAATTAAGTCTTGCAGCTGGGAGTCTGTCAGCAGAACCGACTCCTCTGGCGCTTGATGCAGCTACAGGTGCAAAGCGCAGAATTCCTTCACCACATTTGTCTTCAGCAGCGCTGCAGACGCGCTAGGTGTCCATCTCAATGGGGGGATTCATTTTATATTCTCCCAAGCACAAGCAGCTATTAGCTGTCACATCTGTTCCAACTGTATAGATGAAGAGTTCAGGTTCGTGGCATCGAGCACTCCCTTCATTCAAACTACTCGTCGGGTCTGTTCTGATCTCAAGTTCTGGAAATTTGGTATGGCAGGGTCACGAACATTGATACGATCATATGCTATTGCTATCAACGGAACGAGCTGTGTAAAAGGAACCGCATGTACTGGTAGGATCACAACATCGATTGGTTGAAGGAAGTCGAGACCGTACGTCAATCACCAATCACATCTCAGCAACCCATCTACTAGTACCCCGTAATGTCAGGCCTGAATCGTTAGGCGACCCATGATGCCTTGACTGGCAGGTATTCAGCAGATCTTCCCGTGCATTACAATACCCGGTCGAAAGACACAAGAATAGACACAATTAACACCATCTTTCAATACCATACCCGCCCTGTGCTCCATTGCCGTTCGAGCCCAATGTTACTGAACGAGCTGGCCTATCACCAACTTCCATAGTCGACCGTCGTGTCAGTCCCTCTACAGCTGAACCTTCGTACCCGCAACAACAAAGCTACAAACTCATAACAGCTACAAGGGCACCTCATTCATCCAAGCGGATATGCAATCGGTATTCCAGCAGGATGCGGATCCGCTCGATGCTGACATGGATGGAGAGATCCTCCACCCAGCTCGACAGCATTCTCCAGTTTTCAAATACCTGACGAGGAGACACTTCAGAATCAGATTGTCCCTCCATCCAGCTTGATACAATAGTTATCATCCACCACATTTCACAACAGTACACTTGTCAATAAAATCACCCCTCTCATCTTCTCTCAAGCACAACAAACATGGGAGTCTGCACACCAAATACATCTCAAATTGCATTTCCTTCACAGGGTACAGCCACTACAAGATCCAATACCATCCCCATCGACGCTGTCATCGAACCGACCATAAAAGAAGCAGTATCAACAATAAAACCAACCCTCACCACCGCAATCCACACCTCCAAAGCCACCGCACAGTCTTCACACCTCAACAACCTTCCTTCCTCATCCAACCAAATCCTCCCAACAACAATCGCCCAAACAATAACCTCAACCAACGCCCAAGGCCAAGTCCAAACATACACAACGTCCCACACAACCACCACAACAGTCCGCCACAGCCAATCCACCAGCCCGGCAACCGCAGCTCTCCAACAAACATGCAACACACAAAACTGCAAATGGCCATCCTTCGCCAACCTAAAATGCTGTGACCAGAGAAAGAAAGCATGGATAGGCCTTATCATCGGCTTCGTTGTCGTTGTGCTAATTATCCTCATGGTTTGTGCTGTACTGTTCATGAGACGACGAAAGAGCAAGAATGCTGTTCCTGCTAATGCAGCTGCAAGTCAGGTTATGAGAGAAGAAGTTAAACGGGAGCAGGCGAGTGGTATGATGGGTGAGACTGACCGGGATGAGATGGTGGTGGAGAGGGAGGAAGGGGAGCGAGGGTATACTGATGAGGCTAAGACTGGGGTTGTTGTTGATAGTAGTACTCTTCATGTGAAAGGCCACAACGAGCATTAGCATCGAAATCATTGACTAATTCCAATTCGTATCCGGTCGTGGCTGGGATTGGTGCGCACACCAGCTACACATTGCTACAGGAACCTTATCTCAAATACCATACTGTACATAGGCACTCACGTATACGCGTGCACGAACAGCACTTGAAATCCTCACCACGGCGAATGCTCCTTTTCACCTCTATGTTCGCCATCGCCACAGCCGCTGTTACTGGTCACCTCGTTGTAGCACTTCCTCATTTGTTCAGCGATGGCATACAAACCTCTCGATACCGTTTATAGTTTCCGTTGCAAACCAATCTACTTTCTTCTTTAGAGGTTTCTACTACAGCTTTGCTCTTGGTTCGCGATTGACACGTACTGTATACTTATTACTCGACCCTTTCACTGGGACAGGTGTATGAGGGTTGTAGATAAATGGTTCGTAACTTTGTATGCTTTATCATGATAAGTGAAACATAAACATTATACTAAATCATTAAACATCTTATTTATATACCTCTTAGCAAATTTATACCGTGTATACTTCCAGATGTTCCAGTTTATTCCTTCTCATACAGCACACATGCCTTCGGTGCTGGACACAGGATCCTGGCTTGCTAGGTATATGTGTTTACATGACTTGATATGTTCGAGAGAGGAAGGGAGGGAATAATTCTCCAATCACAATCATCGAAACCACAACCTGAGAATAATTGGCCGAGAGATAAGGCAAGTACATACGTTCGTCAAGGTTCGATGACAGCGTCGATGGGGATGGTATTGGATCTTGTAGTGGCTGTACCCTGTGAAGGAAATGCAATTTGAGATGTATTTGGTGTGCAGACTCCCATGTTTGTTGTGCTTG
>Ga0115854_10027_pt1 | contig 28796 bp, 33 predicted proteins | sample InSIn2SAF170_FD_83868 | JGI IMG/M metagenome (GOLD analysis project Ga0115854, IMG submission 83868)
ATATAAATCGCTAATAAGTAATACGTCCGTGTAGCTCGACGCAAGGATCCCCCATCTATCCGCACACTTTCCTTGGCGGATGTACGTCTTTGATATGTGCTTGCAAGTCTGCGAAAGTCGCAAAGAAGTGGTGAGACATGGAAGAAGATGGATCTGACTTCAACACTGCATCTTGTGCCGCAAGGTCTGCTAGACAGATGGTGCACGAGAATCTGGTACCATCGTGCACAGCTCGCTTATGAGCTTTGAGCTTGTCAGGTGTCGCAAACGACTGTGCGCATTGTTTGCCAGTGGCAGGATTGACATGATCACATGGAAACGGTTTGGTGTCCTCGTGGATCGTGAGAATGTGCTTCCTCAACGTTTCATGCTTGCGGAAAGTCTCATTGCAGCCTTCATACCCTCGACATCGATACTTTTCTTGACCCTCGTGTGACTGTAAATGTCTTCGCAATCGCGTTCCTGTCGTGAAGCTTTTGTCACAAGCAGCCCATGTGCACTTGTAGTCTCTAACATTCGAATGAGCACTAGTCGTGTGTCTCTTAAGATGAGTTTCTCGAAGAAAAGTCTTGTTGCAAGTAGTTTCAGGGCATTGGAAAGGTCGCTCTCCAGTATGTGATCTCAGGTGTTCTTGTAGGCGGGCATTGCGGTTGAATGTCTTGTCGCAACCATCGTAAGGACAAGTACTAATCTTGCGGTTGGAAGGCCGAGGTGTCAGAGTTCGTGGTGGAGTGGTGGAGGGAGTATCGTTGTCTGCGCAGTCCACTTCACTCTCAACATCTGACAAGTCGAAGTCGCGAACATGGTCGAACTCCTCATCCGAGAGAACTTCCATGTTTACTTGGTGGTTATCATTTGCGAGTCTCAGCTGTAGTCGTTTTTGCTTGCCTGGGTTGTCACAAATTATACGCAAGTTCTGGGTGAGATGAATGAAAACATGTGGCTAACCTTCAGACGGAACTGTTTGGGCCGGTCAAAATCTGGAATGCGAACTTCATCTTCTGCGCTGTGGGGTAAACGCCAAGCCCGCGTCATTTAGCAGAATAGTGCCGAGCCTTGCGTGAGTTAGTGATCATTAGCGCAAGCCTTGGTCATTAATTTTGTTCGCAAACAATTGGATCTTTTGACTGCATGCCGATTGTTGCGCCAACTCAACCTGAATCACAACAATTGTTCGGATTACGTTGAGGGGCAGAGAATACTGCGCACACAAAGGCGCAAGTAGCAACCATGTCTGATTTTGGTGGGGACGACGAGCCAGCGTGAGCACCTCAATAATGTGACTACATTTGCGGTCAAGGCTCACTTTTCGCAGATTCGCAGACGCTGAGGATGCCTACTACGAGCCAGACGAGCCAGAGGAGGACCTCCCACCTGATGTTGAAGATGATGCCGAGGACACCTTGCAGAATAGAGGTCAAGAACAGGATGAGCAGGGAAGAACCATTGTGAATTCAGATCCAAATCAGACAGGTCAAAAGCCAGTGGGAGAAGAGGGAAAGAAGATTCCAGACAACGAGCGTTCCACAACGCCATTCATGACCAAGTACGAACGAGCACGAGTTCTTGGTACGCGAGCACTTCAAATCAGCATGAACGCGCCTGTTCTTGTTGATCTCGAAGGAGAGACCGATCCCCTGCAAATCGCCATTAAAGAATTCAACCAAAAAAAAATCCCACTTGTTGTTCGACGCTACATGCCGGATGGCTCATTCGAGGACTGGAGTTGTGAAGAGCTTATTACTTGAGAGAGGGGACGATCCTCATTGTGACAAGCACATAAATTGTCAGTCAGTCACGCGTCTTTCTTGCCGAGCATATAGAAGACATAAACAAGCTATGCCGCTTTCGAGAGCCGCCACGAAGACTGTCCGTCCTTCAGACCCGCACGCAACTTCGCGTGTTCTTCCAACAGCACGAATTGACATCGACGAGGACGTCTGTCTGTCCACAACAGGTGGGGAGATACCATATGACAGGCTTTACGTTTATGATACCGTTCCAGCGAGAATGTGCCTCGTTTCGCTGAGACGTGAGTTGAACAAGAGGGGCATGGCATGAGCAGAAAGATAGTGGTAGAAGACGTGAGCTAGAACGGATGCTGTTCAAGAGTTGACTTGACTGCAGCTGTATTCAAACCTTTGTCCGGGGGTGTAGGAAAATAGTGATGTTGTTCACCTCGTTTTTGCACAAATATCGACCTTCCAACCACACCTTGCACGATCTGTTTCTGCCTAAACAAAAGCTACAATGCTCAAGGCCCGCACCTTGATTAACTCAAAGAACCACCACTTGGTGTATACACGCTTCTCTTCGTTGAATGTCGCACATGATGTGCTTGGCAAGGGAAAGCTAGTGTGTCGAGTTTATATTGATTAGTATAGTAATTTTAGTTGATGAGCATTGTGCTACACGGAGGGTTATTTTGTTGCTTGAACTCGAAGCGGAAGGACCCCCTAGCGCCGCAGATCTTCGCGTTTAACCCCAGCTAATCGTGGTGCCGACTAACCGGTTGGCCTGGAGGTTTTCTCGTGTTTTTACAGTACAACAGCTATCTGCACGTGTCGTCGATACGAATCTGTAAAGCTATGTACGGTTTATGGCATAATAGAGATACAGCGCACACAGAAGTAATAGACATGATGGATCACGACTCCTGCTTACTGCACTTCTAACGAGTATTTGTAATCCATCATTCGACCAGCTCGTATAGATCGCGTACAAGTCGCGATTGTGGAAGTCGGCACCGGGCTTGGCACCTGATTCAAGCTTAATTCTTGCTTTCAGCGAGTCGAGGTTCAGCCCGCGAGCCCACCATGCACCTCCAATCGACCTGATTCGACTATCTCCAAAATGTTAAACGCCGGAGGGCGAAACGCCGTCACCGTCTTGCTTGATGCGGCACTTCAAACGTCTTCTGGCATGCGACTTTCGATGGCGGTTCATACTCTCTCCTGGTGCTTGGTGGACTTTATCTATATCCTCGCGGTTTAGTGTTTCGCACGAGCAGTGAAGTAACGGGATCACCATAGACTATTGCTGACTGGAAACGATGGCACTGTCTGAACGTGGTGAGCTTGCGGCTAAGCACTCCAATTCCAATTTCACCGACGACAAACCTGTGGAGAAGGCCATTGATGCTGAAGGCCAGCAGAATGTTGTTGCTACAGATCAGCCAAAACCGGACCAGCTAGAACCTCCACCAAACGGCGGACTTGTGGCATGGATGCAGGTTGTTGGCTCATTCTTTCTCTTCTTCAACTGCTGGTAGGTTAACCATATCGCACCATGGAGCGGCCGCTATTAGTCGTCTAAAACCATGCTCACAGTGTTGCAGGGGCACAGTGAACACCTTTGGCGTGTTCCAGACTTACTACGAGAACAATCCATACTGGTCTGAGAGTCCTTCTAACATTTCATGGATCGGTTCAATTCAAGCGTTCTTGCTTCTGTTCGTTGGAGGTGAGTTGTTCTCATTGACAAAGCCATTGCTGCTGGATGGCTGACCCCCATTGCACAGTCTTTGCAGGTCCAATCTACGATAAGGGCTATTTCAGGACCCTGGTGATATTGGGAACCATCTTCGTACCACTCGGGTTCATGATGACCAGCCTTTGTCGACAGTACTGGCAGGTCCTTCTCGCTCAGGGCATCGTTGTTGGCATCGGAAATGGCTGTCTATTCGTTCCCTCGGTTGCCATTCTCCCACAGTACTTCACCACTAAGAAGGCTCTAGCCAACGGCTTCGCTGCTGCAGGATCTAGTGTCGGAGGTATCGTCTACCCGATTGTCTTTAGAAGACTGCAGCTATCAATCGGCTTCGGATGGGCAACGCGAGTAATGGGGTTCATCGCATTTGGAACACAACTCATCGCACTTGCAATCATGAAGCAGCGTGTCATGCCCAAACAGAAACGGAAGTTGTACGACTTTGATGCTTTCAAGGAAGCGCCATACACGCTATACTGTCTTGGCATGTTTCTGGCTTTTGCTTCTTTCTATGGCCCAGTCTATTACCTCCAGCCATTTGCCATCCAGACTGGTTTGACAGACGTTACATTTGGGTTTTATCTCCTTCCCATCTTGAATGCTGTGAGTGTGCTAGGACGGATAGTCCCCAACTTTGTGGGTGATATCATCGGTCCCATGAACGTGTTGATACCGGCAGCATTCATGAGTGGTGTCATGGCTTTGATATGGATCGGCGTCCACACCTTTGCTGGCGTCATCGCTTTTGCTTGCTTCTATGGGTTCTTCAGTGGTGCTTTTGTCAGCATAGCGCCGGTAGCTGTTGTTGTTCTGACTCCGGATCTGCGCAAAATTGGTACGAGGATGGGTCAGTCTTTCTTTGTATGTTCTTGGGGCTTGCTGTTAGGGACGCCTGTTTCTGGAGCAATTCTTGCATCAACCGGCAAATATGTCGGCGTTCAACTGTTCTCTGGGATTCTGTTGCTGGTAACCGCCAGCGCTTTTATGGCCGCACGGGTATGCCATGTGGGATGGGGACTCAACAAAAAGGCCTGATACGAAGCGGACGGAATATTGGCTAGTCGGGTCATTTCCCTTTGGATTGGACCATACTCGCATTACGCGTACAATCTCCAGGAGGCTCTGCAAGCTTGCATCTCAGACGTGGCATAAGAGCTATATCAAAGTCAAACCTGCGGAAATACTGGACCACATTAATCTCTATCACACGTACTCGATAGGTCCATGTCAGGTTGGTTTGGTGACCGTTGACAACAATCCACCATTGCGTACAGGTCTTCGGAAACTGATATCGCAGCGGCACCGTCGTGCAGTGTGGATGGAAGTTCTCATCTTGAAGTAGGCTGCTTACTGACACCTGTCAAAACAAGCCCTGGCATATGTGCTGTGGTTGTTTATCGCAGGGACTGACTCTGCCCTGAATGTTATCAATGTCACATGTCATGTTCGGCGGATGAACCTGCCATCTCAGTCCGGTTGTCCCTGTTGAAGCACAGAATGATCGTGTGTGCATGAAAGTACGCGGTCCAAACTACTTACAGTACTCGGGGTGTCAGCATGGTCCAGCAGGACTATCAGCGTGTGTCGGTGAGCATTGCACAATACCTTGTTTTGTGCACCTGAGCACTTGTTGTCCTGAATAAAGCAAACAAGACTGCCTTGTGAGCATGTTTCTGGAGCCTTGAAAACAAAACAATTACATGGGTCACTAGCGTCTGAACAGCTAAGCTTCCTATGACAGCAAAAACAACGCGATGCGCAGCTTGCACAGAGGTCATTGGCTTCTCCTCGAAAAAATCAATACTGGATACCTCCCACAGCCTTGATGCGTTTAAAGAGTATTCATGGAGTCAGCCAATCGTTACTGTTGCATTCCGCAGGAGATCTGGTGGTATTAGAAATCCTTCGGCATGAATTCGTGACTGTGTTAGCTGTTGTTATTGACCTTCAAAGTCCTGTCATCATGTCACCTGAGATTTAATTTTGATGATACCATGTCAGAAGGAAGACCAGAACTTCTCACAAACAGGATCATGCCAACATATGTGGTATTCGGGTGCGTTTATCAAGATTGCGGTCCAATTTAACCGGTAACGATAGTGCAGATCATGAGGATGACGCGCAAGCAGACTGCAAGCACTTGAGCATAACCAGATCACATGCACAAGTTTGCCAGGAAGTGATCCTGGGAAGTGGAACATCAACTTCGGCACGAGCGCGTGCCCTCTTTTCTGGGAGGGTTGCATCTGACTTATCAAGCAATGGATTCTTAAAACTCCGCCTCAGCTTGTTTTTACCCTGCTATCATCCTCTTTGTGGAAAAGCGCTTCCGAATTTAGTGCCGCCACTTCTGCAAGCTTAAAAGCAAGCTAAGGCCGACCCGTTAAGCTACGCTATTAATCTTTGGTAACCCTTAATTTCTGTTTTTGGAGTAGATCAACCAATCAGAGATCGACATTGAACGTCCAAATTCCCCTTTCTTCGCCCTGAGACAATGTCTTCACTGATACGCTGCTTAGCTTGGTCGATACAACGGCGCGTTTCTGTAACAACTTTTATGCCCGCCGTCACCTGGTTGGGTAAAAGGCATAAACGATGTCTCAAAAGTGGCACATTTCACGTCCACCATGGTGCAGAAGATGGAGTAATGAGCTGGTGCCCTCGACAAACGGCCGTCTCGAATGCTACCTGGGTAGTGGACTAACACCAGAACAGTCTTACCTTGTGTTTATTCTCGCTTGATGGATCATCCTGGTCCAACGCTCGCTTTGCTTATTTCTTCGGATATAGAAAGAAGGACAGAACCCAGTCAATTCATCCCTCTCATCTTCATTCTACCAAACTACAGTCATTACTAAGCCCATAATCATCAACCAATAATAATAACACATACAGTCACTCGTTCAACAAATCAACAACACATTCTCCAACCAAGATGAAAAACCTCATCACCATCACCGCTCTCATCAGCGCCGTCATCGCCGCCCCCTACCAACTCATCTCCAAGCGCGCCATCAAAGATAGCGAATGGGCCCCCTCCAAACGCGACGGCTGCCCCGCCTACCTCACAGAAAACCAATTCGAATTCCCGCACTACATTACGCAAGTCTCGAAAAACAACCCCGACAAAGCCTACGGCCCCTCCTACAACGGCCAATTCACCCCCAACGACATCGCCACAATCTTCAGCTTCGACGTTCCCGCTTCTAGGTCTGATGCAAACTGCACGCTAGAATTCCTGTTCCCGAAACAAGACCAGCTCAAGACTTCGTCGTTCACGTACTCTGGTGACGGGACGTTCTTCTTCAAGGGGTATAACCCTGGTAGCTGTCCTAACAGCACGACGACGTATAACAATCAGCCGGCGCCGGGGCCGTTTCCGGATTTCCCGCCTATTCATATGGAGCCGGGGTTTGCTTATACTATTGATGTTGGGCCTTGTTTTGTAGGGGCTGGAACTTGTAAGTTTTCTCCTCCCTGCCTTTTTTCTCACATGGTGGATATAGTGCAGTAACTAACATACTCAAAACAGGTGTGGCTGGAATGACATGGTCCAACGACACAAGTCTGGAATACTTCCAGGACTACGACAACTGCCCCATCGGTATTTACACAAGTTACTCTTATGGCCTGCCGTGTCCGGAAAGTTACTGCCCTACCTCATAAGCACTTGAATCGGGGACGTATCTAAGTACGCAAGCTGATTTCGAGCACGATGTTGTAATTCTGTTTTTGAAGAACCGCCGAGGAAAGTGTGCGGATAGATGGGGGATCCTTGCGTCGAGCTACACGGACGTATTACTTATTAGCGATTTATATTGCATGGCATAACATGGCATGGCATGGCATAGCATCAGTATGGCGGGTTTGTTTATAAACCACATCTTTGTTTACACGATGAAGACCTGTGGGGAGGTGGTCTTGCAGTCACACGAGTCATTGCCGAAGCAAAAAGCAAAAACAAAAGCAAATAGAGATGAAAACAAATAAAACAAAAACAATATATTCTATCCAACGATGAAGCGTAATGCACCTCCATTCAGAGTGTCTTTCACAGTAACGTTCTCTAAGTATTATGTTCTGTCGTGTTCTGTGCGGTCGTCATGTTCACGCGAACCTCGACTTTTGATCTCACACTTGTATGTACTGTAGTTTAGTTCGGAATAAGTGAAGCATGAGAGTGAGAGTCAAGTGTTGCGCTACAATATGTACAAACCGCGATATATAATCGAGTCTATCTTGCACATACAATGTTCGCAGTGGGAAAGCATGAGTCAAGCCAAGTGCTGTATTGTGTACAGCACATACAACGACAACACACAGTATTGTCGCGTCCTGACCTGGCCTGTTCATGTCAATCCTTCGTGCTCACGCTCAAGCTCATGCTCACGCGACACCAACCTCCCACTTACTTACCGTACTCGAGTAATCTCGCGAGACCCAAGCGAAGGTAGCACCAGAATCCTTCGTGCACACCGGTCAAAAGCGATGCGTGTTTATGTAATTAGCTTGAGACTCGGTGGTGGAGTGGAATTTAGTTTAGCTTTGGAGATCCGGTGGAGCTGGAGTGGATGTTGTGGCGCTTTGGAGGCGCTTGCGATAAGAGTTTGATTCGGGTGTGGCGCTGCGCTGGCGCTGGTGGCTTGGCAGGGGAAGGGCTAGGGATAAGAGGTGTTGCGCTTGGGTTTGGGGGTCGTTTGAGTTATGTTGGTAGCTGCGGTACTGTGCAGTAGGGTATTTGTGTGTGTCTTTTGCGTCGTTTGGGGTTTGCATTGGCTTGGGGCTTGGAGAGGATGTGGGTGACTAATTATGTGTGGTGGTGGTGGTGGTGTATATGGGCTGCTTATAAGTGTGATTCGTGGGCGTTTGGCCATGAATTGCAGATAGGGAGTAGGGGATATCGTATGTGATGTGGTACAAGCATACTTGTGTTAGTCAGCGTGCAGTGTACTTCGGATGCAGGACGCAGGGTGTAGGAGGTATGATAATTATGTAAGCAAGTAGCGTTCCCGCTGTGGCTGCATTGGTGATACAAGCTATGTGTTTGAGGTTGTGCTGGTACTGCAGGAGTTACTTCATGAGGGGATCGTCGCACAAAGATACACGAGCAAGTCTTTGTAGATACCGTCGGAGTAAAGTGTGGAAGGAAGTAGGCAGGAAGGTGCTGCGTGATGTGCTGTCTCTTGGGGAAGTGTGTTTGTTCGACTCACAATTTTGTTCGTCATTGGCTGCTTGCTTAACGACAGTTCAGTACTACTTTTTGTTTGTTAAGAACTGCAATGATACTCGAGTACAACAAAGTGTCATGGAATTTAAGCGACTCATGATGTCGTATGTCTTATTGGCAATGCAAAGAAGGAACACTTGTGCTTTTGGATCAGGGTTGAGAGAATGAGGCAAGTAATGCGGACTGTCAGTGTCCTACTGAACGAGGTCTAGCGTCTGGCTGCTTTCTTCTCGGTGTCCTTTGCAGCAGTACGGTGGTCTGCAGTTCCCGTCCCGCAGGTGCGAAGGCGTAGGAATCACTACGGTAGTTCGCCGACACCTGCGCTGCAATGGCAAAGATACCGACACTACTACGGTAGTTTGAGAACTCCATCACTGTTGTCGCAAAGCTGCAAATATTGTTACGGTAGTCTGCAACTCCCATCGCCGCAGTCGCAAAAAGGGGTTGTAGAAATGCGGTTAGCGCCGCCAAGGATAATGAACGTCAATTGACTTGCTCGCATAGATAACTGTATATCTTCTTCGCCTTCTCTTCTGTAAGACGCAATGTTCATCCCCCTTCACACGATTCGTTGCATTGCTCGAGTTCTACTATCAGTCAATGATGTTGTCACGAAGTGGCGTGCAGAAAGTGATGCCAAGGTCACGCTTAGATGAGGTCGAGGACCCTATTGACTTCAAGTTAAGTTGTCGAGAATGCCTGATATGGCATAGCTGTTCATCCACACACCTCAACATCCTCGTATTCTCATCATATACCAACTGCAAAGCTCAAGAATTCGTTGTATTGATCGTGTGAACCTTCTCCCTTGTCCCTGGTCTGTTGCAAACCTACGACCAGCGAATGCACAGCCTTGAGTTATCTTCACAACCTCAACTCTCATAAAAACAACACTCAAAAGCTCGAGAAAACATAGCATCGAACTTCCAATTCACAGTATAGGGCATCGAGTGTGAGCGCAATGGCTGCTGCTGGTTCTTCGTCTTCTCCTGCTTCTTCCTCCGTGCAAGGCAAAAGGTAAGTACTCTTTAACATCCGCTCTTCAGCGTTTCTAATGTTTGAAGTTTTACCACGAGTGAGATCGTGAAGATAGTAGTGGAGGATGGTGAAGAGCAGGGATCGTTCTCAATTCATAAGCAGATCCTCATTACCGAAAGCAAATACTTCAACACTGCTCTCACAAACTTCCAAGAAGGCGTTCAAAATGAAGTGTTGCTCGAGGAAATGTCACTAACTGGATTTATGGTCGTTGCAGAGTGGTTCTATCGCAAAAACATCTCAACAGGCAGCTCTAGAGACGATTTGATGTTGCTGATTGACGCATATATCGTTGCTGACCGACTCGTAGCCATAGCTTGCAAAAACGAGCTAATGGATTCCATCCGCAGCATCTGCCAGACATACACAATGCAGCCACGAGACTTAATACTACTGCAGAACCTCGAAATGCCCTTGGAGAATTATCTCCTGCAATTTTGCACAGATGAGGTTGCATTCCATTGCGCCTTGGCGTGTCATACGTACACCGTTCGCGGTGAGGAGTCAATGGCGGGCTGGGTGGTAAAGGAGAATGGTGAGTTCTTCGAGAACGGCGGTGACCTGGTAAGTGCCGTTGTTGCAAAGATTCTTGCCTTGCCAGGCACGGAGGGACCACAACCGGCAACTGTAGATAGAGATAAGTCAGGCTACTATGAAGAGGAAGGTGGTGGGGGTCGAGCAGCTCAGATTCAACCCTGATTAGAATGACGAGAATCTTCCTGGTGTACTCGGAAGTATTTATGATGCTACGAGCATGTCTTGCTGACATGATCAGTTACGAAACATTGCCATGAGGATAGTGAGTACTAACACAATCCGTACAGGACGAATCGTGAAATATGTCCCTTGCAACACTTTCATGTAAGTGACGAGACATAAAGTTCGTCTACATTCACTTTGCCCAGCCGTTTGATTTTCGTTCTGGTAACTTCTCGTCCCACACTGTTCTCTAATCTCACACTACTTGCTTCTTAGATTACTGTAACGTCCGCCAGGTCATCATTGAGATCACGCATACTACCAATCTACATAAAGTCATGGCTTTCGAGAACAGGTAAATAGTACCGATGATGCTTCAAGTACAATTAACACTAATGCTACCAGATATTTCGATAGCGAGACCATGAAAATCACGATCCATGAGGACGACGACGCTACAGCAGACTTTCATGTACACAAAGCACTAATATCCGGATTCAGTGCCTATTTTGCAGCACTTATCGATTTTCGCGAGGGCAAAGAGAACACTGTTAAGTTCGTCGGAATGAACATTCACGCCTTCCGTTATGTTCTTACTTGGCTTTATCAAACCTCCATCGAAGTACTCCAAAGCGACGTTGACACCATGATTTGAGCATACGCTATTGCTGATCGTCTTGTAATCTCAGCACTGAAGGATACTATCGTGGACAACATTCAAACATTCTATCAAACCAACGAAGTTGAGGCACACAGTTTGTACATTGCTAAAGAGCTTGGACTTCTGGTGACAGATCAACTCATGCTGTTTGTGATTTATATGACGGCATACCAAGTCGCTACATACACAACTGACCTTTCTGAACTGCACTGGTTGGTGACCGACATCAAGCGGTTTCTTCAAGATGGAGGCGAAATTGCACTAGGAATCATGGAGAAGGTTTTGCACAATCTGAGGAAGGCTCTTGATGATGCGAAGAGACGTTCTGGAAAAGCTAAAGACCCCTCGAAGCTGAAAGGATGTCAGTATCACGATCACGAGGAGGGAAAATGCCATCGGTTATGATAGTTTAGGGTCGAAATTGTGGTCCTCTCACGCTTCTCAGGTCACAAATTATACGAAAGCTTTAACATTAAGGACTAAAGGTGATGGATCACCACGGATACTCGTACATCAAGGAAGCCAGAAGATTAACAAGTGATGAGTCAAGCAAGTTTGTTTTACAGCTACTGAAGACTGTCTTGGAGAGACAATTGACGGCAAGCTGTGAGATCTCCTACGTAGGATGATGGTCAAAGATGTATTTTGAAGCTTATGAAAAATGTTCATCAGAAGGGGTCCTTCAAAATTCTAAGCGCGGCGGCCGTAAATATGTACAGTACGTATTTCAGCCTCCGCAGAGTACCCCAGGTACATTTCAAATCGTCGTGAGTAAGGTTACCATATTGACAAAACTTCATCGACTCCAGTTCGCACATTCACATGTTCTACCGCTGACAAACGGGCGCCTGCAGTCATTTCACAAGGCTGCCGCACATTTCTAATCTACTTGTGGATCTGCTGCATGTGCACGATTCAATATTAATTTCAGCAATTCATCTTTCTATTCTCTGGAGTACACCGTTCACCTATACTCAGACTTTCGCAACCTCACAATATGGCTGACCACATTGACAGAAGGTATTATTCTTGGCAAATTAACTATCTTAGAGGAGTTGCTAACCAAGCGTAGTGTACTTGAAGGAGGGATCATGAAGGTCATCGTCAGTAACAAGGACAAAAGTGAGACTGCCGAATTCGACATCCACAAAAACCTCCTCTCAACCTGCAGTTCCTACTTTCGAGCACTTCCAAACTTTAGCGAAGGTCGAAGCAACGTAGTGAAACTGGAAGACATGTGTCCGCAGGATTTTCAGCACGTTGTATCGTGGATGTACACTCGATGCTGTCCTACTGTCGAAGAGGATTGCAACATCCTCATTCGAGCTTGGGGTATTGCTGATCGCCTCATGATGTCAACATGCAAGAATCATATTATTCACTGTATCCAGGCATATTTCGTGAACAACAAGGTCGATATTAGCCATCTGGATCAGGTCGAGTCTTTGGGCTTCACTTCTCTACAAGCTGCGGCTAGATTTCTCAAGGATGAGTATATCTGGCAAGGTGTTTCTTATGCACCGGTCATGGAGGATTCTATTACAAGTTTACTGGAACGAGATACAACTCTTGCTAAGAATATCATCGCAGGATTCGTTTTCAAAGTGAATTACCAACTGTGGTGTCTGAATAATCTGACTGATGCAGAAGAGGTGGACTCGTGCACAGATGAAATAAAAGACCATCGGCTTGATCCAGCAGATGCCCGAGGTTGCGACTATCATGAGCACGACGCGCGGGAAATGTGTTATCGGAATATCTGAAAGACATCTGTGGGGTCGGGAGTTCTCTTTAGCTAGAACGATAGCCTTATATGGAAGGCGGAGGACACGAGAGAATGAGTGAATATGCAGGAGACATGAGAAGAAGCCACGCGATACAATCAACAGTCAGGCGAATGAGGTTGCATCAGTTCAATTCGTTGAATCTTAACGGTTGCTAAATGATGTAGCATCCGGTACACTGATAAACCTGGTATCGAACGGTGCTATAAGAGTGAAAATAGCAGGTTAGTATTGCGCATTCCCTCACCACAGATTCAAGCCTACAAAAAGTTGCATGGCAGTGGCTCGATGATCTGTCTTTGACCAAACACTACATGTACTTGCTTTCTTAGCTCCTTCCATGGCAGCGCTGAGTGTTACATAGGTAATGTTGTTGCATGCTGCCGGAACACTCGAGTAGAAGATTTTTCTAAAGCTGGCAATCGTGCCTGCCATAATTGACTATCGAAGCTGAACTTCTTACTTGAGTTGTGCTATATTTCTCCTGTCACGACTTGCGGCCTCTTGAACAGACCGGTGGAAGCCAAGGCAGACGTTCAGTTGAGGCTGATCTACTCTTGTGAAGGTTTGAAGTCCATGCGATCGGCCAACTTCACCAAGGCTAGATTATGTTCTTGCCATAAAACGTGCAAATTTATCCAAAGAAACTTTGGTTGTGAACCGAGAGTGATATCCAAATGCAGGTGCTCCAACATAGGAGATTTGCTGATTGTGAAAGTTGATTTACTTTAACTTATTTCTTCTTCACTTCTGACGGTTCATCATATTGGCATAATAGGTAGTGATTGTTAGAGCCTTCTTCACTTAACACATGTTCATTCCAATCCATCTCAACCTGTTCTAGTCTCCTCATGCTGCTAACCTAACCACTTTCTCCCATCAGGTAGAATAGTTAAATCTCTGCCTAGCCATATGTCGCCCACAGCATGGATGACTTTGACACTCCAAGGTAGGATCTTGTCGAACGACTCTGCTTAAATGGCTAACATGATACAGTGTCTATGAGGGCAAAACCATCAAAGTTATCGTGACAAATGGAGCAGAAACAGCCGAATTCGCCTTGCATAAAGCATTGCTTTGCGAGAAGAGCCCCTACTTTAGAGCACTGCCAAACTTTACGGAAGGCATTAACAACGAGGTTGAGTTGAAAGAGATGTGTCCAAAGGCCTTTCGATACATATTACATTGGGTTTATCGTGAAAGCTTCCCAACGGCTGGTGGTGCTCTCATGATCCGAGCATACACGATTGCTGACCGCTTAATGATGGCTTATTGCAAGAACTTATTGATGGATCAGTTGCGAGCTTACTTCCGTGACAAATATCCTGGACCAAACACTTTGCGACTCATTGGCGAACTTGGCTATGGTGAGTCGTCAAAGATTGGACAATATGTGAAGGAGCAGCTGGTACATGATTGGGGCTATAAAGGATTTCGAGAAAGTTGCCCTGATATGCTCAAAACCCTCTGGGACATGAGATCAGAGTTCGCATATGAAGTCTCCAAGGCAGTACTTTCAAGGTTTAGTGACGACCGCGACTATGCCAGAAACCACGGCGGGAAGATAAATGGCTCGCTTGACCCCTCTGCTAGACCGGGATGCCAGTATCACGAACACATGGAAGGAGAAATCTGCTACACTTCTAAATCATGAGCCGAGAGATGGCCGTACGACAGCTGTCAAATTGTTAGCTGAGGTCTCTGGTGATTTACATCTTTGTTCATCACAGTATACACAGTCAAGTTACGATGCTGGAGCATCGACGACCTGAACGTTCTTTCATTATCGCACGAAGGACATATCAGAGGTATGGATGGCAGGGAATAGAGTCTACACAGCCGCCTAAAATACACGAGAGGCGAATGACTTACCGTATCCGATCAAAGTTTCATGATGCAGAACATTCCTGAGACACCTTCAACAGAAGATCCTCCTGATTCAAATGCAAAGTGTGGAAAAACTTGATTCTTGTTTCTATCCCACTCCTCCTCGCCCGCATCATTGTAGACTGACGACACATAATCACAACCAAAGCAATCTTTCCAAAACTCTCTCCGTACTCTACTGTGCTTGTCACTTCACACAGCATTGTAGCTTGAGCGTCCCACTAAACCGCCAAACAAGATACTGAGTAGATCGTCCAAGAGCACATACACACCCTCGTATCATCATGCTGTAGGTGTTGCGAAACAATCGACCTTGAAACAGAATCACACTGAACTACCACGCTAATGGTCGGGATACCGCTGCGAATGCGGTTTCTGGAGTTGAAGGTTATGCTGATCACCGTAATCGTTTTAGATGTCCATCAATATCTGTGCGAGGCATCGAAATTCTTTTAAGCCATCCTAGTCACCACCCCGAAATCCATGATCCCGACCTCAAGGCTCGAGAACGTGGCGTATAGCGGTCGATGAAGGTATAGCATTGCGAACACAGTATTCCGATGTGATGACATACCTCTGACCACCGGCAATGTCTTCGCGAGCGAGTATGGAGATAGCTCGTTATTATACTGATCTCTATCAAGGTGACAGATTCCCGTCGCAAAGGTACAGCACTGCTTTGTGAGCACAGCAGGCATGCTCTACCTTCGCCGCTGAGACCGCCGTTGAGATAAGTATGTTTTGAGACCTCGACAAACTTACAACTACTCCAGCGAGAAGACTTCTGAGGAAGTACGAAAACACATGGCAGACAGTGTTACGTGCTATTCTTCAGCCTCACTCCGCGATAACTCGGTCGGTCCATCTTACCTCGGATTGTGGTGACTGTTGCACAAGACGGAGTGCCACGACAGACAGTCGAGTCGGATTGATTAACTGGCAGTCATGCATGCCAAGTCTGCATTGGTTCGCCCCGGAGAGGGGTAGTCGTACCTGTCAATTTTGTACGAAAGTGCCGTTCCCCACCTACACGAAGAAGTTAAAATAAACAACACGCAAGTTTGACTAAACGAGGGGTCAGAACAACGTTTGACATCAGCACTACAGTACATTGTTACAGGTGGCGGTGAGAACCTTTCGGTGGATTCGTGGGATGCACATCACTGGCATCCTTGAGCTACAGCTTCACGTCCACCAAAACAATTTTGAGGTTTGAGACATATAATTCAATACGACCCCTTGATCGGTCAATAATCCGAGGAGTCGTTCAGGGCTCGGACCGAACTGGAGCGGGCCTTCTTGGCACTTGAACTTGGTACGCTGGCGGAGAAAGCTTTGCTCCACGAGCTCCGATCAACCAAAGGCTGGTTGGTCACTGAAGTACAGTACGTACGGCGGCTTTGCAAGTTCTCCTCCATAAGCGAGGTTTGGCTTGCTCGACACCTCCAATCGCCTGTTGCTACGCCAGTAGTGCTTGGCAAGCCGATGTCTACCGCCTTGGAGGACTGTCAGCTACACAAATGAATTCTCGGTCGAGCTGAAGTTCGAAGTCCAGAACCGTAGCCAACACTCGATCAGCTGTGTATCTGGCACGACATGCCGATGCACCTCGCTTGTCAGCATGTGCATGCGCGAGATGACACGAGGTCATGTTCGCACAACCGATTGGTAAAGTGGTAACAATCGAGTGTTCGAAACCAAGCACTGTACGTACAACTCAGGCACAGCTGTGCCGTTGGCTACGCATTGCTTACTCGCTTCGATCTTCATACAGCTTTTGTCGACCGACATTGCAACCAGGCAGTAGGTGCCAGCATTAATGGCTCGACAAGCGAAGGTTTCGAGACTTGTGGTCTGCAAAAATGCAACGATGTGGCCGACAAATGAATGTTGCGCTAGTCTTTGATTGATAGCATGCATTTCAGCTGATGCACGTATCAATCGACTGCACACTTGTGTACATCAACTGGAATACGCCTGCCAACTAAGACCTTAGCTCGGTACCTAAGTACTTACTAGGGAAGCCACCTGCTTGATTAAAACAAATCGGCTTCAGCCTCAGCTTCAATTTCAGCTTCAGCCACCTGTTTGTTGCAGCTACCGAGCAGCATATTGACTTCATTTCGCTTCGCTGCCATCACACTCTCAACAGTGCGTTCTCAATTGTACCTTGAGTTCAAGCGATATGGTCTTCAAGATTCACACACCTTACGGGATTTATCTACTGCTTACGTGAACCGGTGGAGATCGCACAGAAAAGTGCCAGCACGAGCATGCTAACACTAACATGTAGATATCAAAGTCAACCGTTGGTACAGGTTCTAACGCCTCACTCTGCATCAAGTTCAGCTCGTTTGAGCCCACGCTGTTGTCAACAAACACGACGATTTACGTAAAGTACGGATGTACTCGTTGCAAGGATGATCTCTTGGCCATGTGATTTTGAAGAGCCTTCGTCAGGAACGTGCTGGGCAAAGACCTATAAAGGACATGGCCAATCCATCTTTGCCAGATCTTCAATCAGAGTCTTCAACTACACATCTTCTACCAACAAAAAGCTCATTCAATACAACTTCAAGACATCCTCAAGTCTATTCATCATGTCTAACTTCTCAGGCCCTGGTGTCTACGAAATTGTCCCCGTCTATGCTCAAGACAAGAGTTTGAATGTCTGGGGAGGTTCGAAGAACCCAGGCACTCCAATCAAGCTCTAGTATGGTTGAGCCAGAAACTTTGATACCGCACATGCTAACTGTATGCTTCACAGCCAACGAATGAACGGTGGTGGAGTGCAGGGTAAGGACAACTGCGTCTTTGTGATCGCTGATGCAGGAGGTCATAATGCTCAACCTGAAACGGGCGACCGTGAATACTTCATCATTGCTGGAAACAGTGGCTGCTACCTCACCTACAATGGTACGTGTCTACAATACCGGGATACAGAGCTCTACTAACCAGAGGTCTCACTATAGGTGCAGGAAAAGCTATCACGGCAGAGCTGAGATCACCCCTCGAGCAAGGAGCTACCCGCTGGAAGCTTGACGGAAGTCCAGGAAACGGCTCATTCTAGTAAGTGCAATCTATCCCTCTCCATTCCAATGCTTGCTGCAAGACATTCAAAAGCAAACGATAGTTCCAGTGTATGCTAACAGTTGTCCTCCTTAACAGCATCAACCACGTCGATGCCGATACCCCAGTTCGGTTCAACATCTCAGGCTCAAACAATGCCAGTGGAGCCGACCTCATCGCTTACCAGTACGAAACCAATCCCAACAGCCAGTTCATTCTTCGAGTGTCGAAGAGATGAAACATCACCGCTGTGTTAAGGAGTTGACAGCAGTAAACTGACTTCTGTTCATTGCCCATTAGCCTCCATAGTGACACATCGAGAGAAGTCTTCATGCTACATATTACCAGATACTCATCGTCTCCAACGACCTTGGCTCCTAATATGTTCTGATGCAAAACACAGCACCCGTTTCTTGACAACATGCTCGCACCACTCCGTCAGTGTTAAATGCCCACCTCCTTCACAGCAAGTTGCCATACCTTCCCCGAGTCACTGTTCATTGCGTGACTACGTAGATCACGTACCCAAACCAAACCCACATTCGAGTGCTCTTGCCAGATAACAACCATAAGAACCGAATACTAACATGCACCACCCAAAAACAGCAGTGATGCGTACGTGGTGTACGTACGTAGGTGTGAAAGACACGTATGTAGATCCGACCATATATCTTGTTGTGGTACTGTTGATAGCGCTGAATTAGGTAATACCAAAATGCGTTGTCGCGATTGTCTTGTGGCGTTTGAGAGCGGTGTGTATGGGGAGATACGTATCTAAAGTGACTTTTGTTCTGAACATGGTGTAGGGACTTGCAGATGCCGTGGAGGATACTGCTGTTTACTTGAGATATGGCTTAGAATGAAGTTGGGTGTTAAGACATGTTGAGTTGGAGGGTGAGATGAACGAGGATTTGGGTGTGTGGTTTCACTTTACCTTCACCTATTGAGATCTTGACTTGCAGAGCTGGGATATACGCAAGATATATGAGGATTCCAACCACCTGCTTCCGTTGGCAATCCTTCAAGGCAATTCTGTTGACCGTTTTAATTAACAGCCACATATAGCGAGTCAGACAGGGACGACAGAATCTTCCAATGGACACACAGTAAGCCCCCTCATCTCCACAGCCACCTGAAATGTATATCTGACTTAACTCTCCAGCACCGAAACACCACAGAACCTCCACATAATCATCAAAAACACCAACGCCATCTCCCAGTCCTTCATCCTCCCCTGGTCCTCCATCACCACTCACAGCCCCTATTTCGCAGCCATCTACCACGAATACGACCTCGATCCCCCAAAGACAATCTTATTTCTAGACACCAATATCGAAGCTTTCAGACATATTGTGAATTGGTTGGAATGTCAAGAGGTGTTGGCTATTGATGATGAGCCGAACCATTCGGAAGATATTGTGGAGTCGTTGAGGGTTTATGACCTTGCTGATCGGTTTCTGATGCGTGGGTGTAAGAGGGCTGTTTTTAATGAGATTCAGGGGCGGTGTAATATTAGGGTTGTGGCGGGGTTTTTTCCGAGAGTTGAGCATGCGTTGAAGGTGTTGGATTTGTCGTTGGTGGTGATGGAAAGGGAGAGAGTTGCTGGACGACATGCTCAGAGACAGCTGCAGAGCAACTGACGAGGGATTGATTAGACTGACTGTGGCAGACGTTCTGCTTCCTGAAGGCACAACTGTTACGTCGCCACGGGAGAGATTCCATTGACGAGGGGAGCTGATGGAAGCTTTTGACCTTTGAGAGGTGCTGGAGCAGTGAAGTGCTAGATATCGAGTGAAATGTACGTATCGTCAAACGGTATCATCCGAAACGTGCTCCAGGTCGTTCATGTTGTTCATGTGTCAGTTTCGTCATCTTTCATGTTTGTGAGATCTTTTGAGTTCCACACCAAATACGTAGCGACTTCACGTGCACGACAAAGAACAAGATCGCTCTTGCCATGTCCTGCACAATTTCGTTGGCACTCACCGAGCAGAGCAGCACAAAAGACTTCCTCAAAAGCGTTTGGAGTGGAGACAGCAATCTCACAAGTAAGAAACTCGGCCAGTGAGGAATGATGGCCAGCGAGCAACGGCACTGGGGCAGGTTCAGTAGCTCACTGACCTTGATGATTAGGTAGCAAGTGTTCTGGCCAAAAGCTGATGGGAGCTATTGTCGAGATAGGCAACAACATTTCAGTAAAACCATGCAGTTGTGTGTCTTCGTAACATTCATAAATTCGTACAAAGGTAAACCCTTCTCCGCTCAAAAGTAAATATTATACCCTTATTGCCAGTGTCATTGCACCGCCACTTCCTTCCTAGCTTCCATACCTGGTCTCCAGCTCCCTTCGACATAATCAATATCCCAAGTCTGTTTGAAGCCTTCGAGCACCTCACTGACGGCCTTTGTCGCCTGCCGCTCTCTACACCTTTTATCCCAGTCACCAGCTTGAATCAACAACATACTCGTCTCCACAAGTTTTTCTTCTGTGATTAGATCATCGACCAGATCCCGAACATTCTTCAATTTGCGGGTGGCTGTAAGAAGGTGCTGCCGATGTTCGGTGAGTGTGTCTTCGAGGCTCTGAAGAGCAGATAAGAAGTCATGGGTTTGGGCTACAAGGGTCTGAAGACACGCAAGAGGTGATGGGGATTGCGAAATTGACCGTGGCTTCGAGAGGAAAGGTAGCGTCAATATTAAGGAATCCAGCTCAGCGATAAGTAGATCAACGATTTCAAGTGGTAAGTCGAATATGGAGGACCCAAATGAGCTACTACCCACCAACGAATGGGACATGTTAGCCACTTCTCGAACTTGGTGAATGCGATGCGTAGACATGGATGTGTATGCCGTAACCAGCCTGCTTATGCCACTCTCGATCGTAGACTGTGCTCCTAAGTTGTCCCTGAGAGCCAAGGTAGTTCTAGCTATCACGCCGCCTGACTCTGATAAGGCATCGGCGTTAGTTGATGTCCGTGTGATCTCCTCTATACCATGTATTCGTCTTTGCAATGTGGATGTAATGGTATCGAAAGCCTCGTCTTCGAAAATAGAACCACAATCTGAACCATCGTACAATGATTCGGACTTTCGATGAGTGCCCATACTCGCCCATTGTTTCGATGGACTTGGTGGCTTTTCAGGAGAATCAAGCATATCAGAACGCACTCTTGGACTCTGAGGTGTCATCAGCATGGTGAAAGAATGCCTATTGTTAGTCCTAGTTGGACTATTCGGCATGCTGATCGCATCTCCCTCCTGCATGCCATCCAAGACCGACGAACCATTCAAACTTTCTTCTTCATCCCATGCATCTTCCAGCTCGTCTGCTAAGTTCCCAAATCCAGCATTACTCGTCAGCCCTGCACTTATATTACTGCCGATGCTCAAACGAGATGAGGAAGGTCGTTTTGACCGGACTGTGGATGATCGAGGAGTGAATGGAGAGTCGGGAGGCTGTACTATCGATGTCTGTGAAGACCTTCTGGAATGTAATGAGGATGTTGTGCCGCTGGTAAAGATGCTAGGAGATATCGATTCATGGTTGGATTGTGTGCTAGAGACGCGCAAAGATCTCCTCTTCCGCGGGCTTATATGAGATACTGGCGACGATGGTACAACGGTCATTGTCTCTATCACGACGTGTAAACCAATGCGATGTAATAACTGCGCGTAACATGTGTTCGGAAAATGTGATTGCTCTCGTTCATGGGATGCAATGTCATGTACGTACATGTACTGTATAACCGGTCATGGCGGAATTCCACCAGCGCAGATCACAACACTAACCCATTTTCTCTCAACGAAGACCTTTCACTACCTGTTTGACAAACATCAGCCATATTCAACGCGTTATTTCGAACGTGACAACCGCGTCAGAAGGGGGGCGAGGGTTTGCTCTGGACACTCAACGTCTCAAGAAGCGCATTTTTGACCACTATGCCAGTCATACGGCGCGTCAAACCGTCTGATCTCTTCCATCTCAACCTTTGCAACCTCGACCCGTACACTGAAAATTATGATATCAGCTTCTACCTCTCCTATCTGATGAAGTGGCCGTCACTATTCTTTTGTCTTGAAGAGAACAATCAGATTGTTGGCTACATTATCGGCAAGGTAGAATCATCACCATCATATCTACAGTCAGTGAGCCTTTTCTGTGCTGGAGAAACTTTCCACTTAACTTTCCAGGGATTCACAGCATTATCTTCCTTGGCACGGCCATATCACTGCCTTGACCATTGCTCCTCAATACCGCCGACTCGGTTATGCTCGACTATTGACTAGGGCTTTGGAGAAGGCATGCGAGGCTCAAAATGCCTGGTTCGTTGATCTGTTCGTGCGCGAATCTAACACCTCTGCTATCAAGCTCTACGAGTCATTAGGTTACAGCGTTTTCAGACGCGTTGTTGACTATTATTCGGACGATGTAAGCGGGTCCATGAAAGGAGAAGACGCCCTGGACATGCGAATACCCCTTGCCCGAGACAAAGAGAAACAGCACATCCGAGAGCATGGCCGTGATTTCCGCGTCATGGCGGAGGACGTATTCTAGCAGGATTAGACCAAGGAGGGCGAATTCACTTTGTCAGACTCGTTCTGCAAGACTATTCAATAGTTGAATCACTTTCATCTGCCTCGTGGTAGACATGTATTGTTGCAAATATTCAAATGTGAGTGCAGAGAGCAACCAGAACCATGTTAGTCAATATGGACTTGGCGATGGACTTGCTGTGCAATTTGGTCGAGGCACGAACATTAGCCTTACTGACTGTCAGGCTTGATTTTGGTACAGGCACGCTCGGACAAGGACAGCAACGTCGTGTTTCAGTTTGTCTTTTTGACATTTTCGAAAACTGCCAACTCAACCTATCCTACCAGCTTGACACAGCAAATGCGAAGGTCGACTATAGCAGGTTTCAGGGAGATACATACGCGTTAGTTGCTGCCGGAGAAGGAAAAGGAACACGTTAGTGATCGCGCCGAAATGGGGTCATGTGTTCCATCGATCCTGCTGACATTCGTTTGTTCGATCTTGTCTACAGAACGAAACGGTACGTACATGTACGTGCGTAGCTCGACCCGCATAGCACGCATACTGTATAACATAACAGGAAGAATACTGAGGAATTTTCATCTCGTATGCGTGACAGTCTGCCAGAACTTGAAGTACGTAGACATGAGAGTACATGTACGAAGGTTTTGATAGCTGCAAGAGCACTGTGGTGGAAGGTATTTTGAGTATCGTTTCAAAGGTGAAACACGATGGTACGTATAACCACGAAATATTCGCTACTGAAGTCGTTGCCGTCGATACTTGGTATTCCGTACCCATTCATGTCGTCCTCAACCACTTCTGGCCTCGAGATGGCTACCAGAACCATCAACAACATTGGCGTCCCGCTGGTCTTCACAATTTGGAGAGGTCCTGAAACGAAGGTACGTACGTACTGCGTAAAGAAGCAAGAAAGGAACTTGGGACTCAATGGTCGCCACTGAGGACGGAGTTCACCATATTTGTCAGGCATTCCAGCGGAGAACTGCGGAACAGGAAGCCGCAGGTCAAATTAGGCAGACTTAGGCAGAAACTTAGGCATGGATGATCAGTGATTGGGCCTCATGCTTCCCTGAATTGCTTTCGTTCCATCCTAATCGACTGAGTTCACAGCACTCATGTTCTCAGCTGTGGTTACTTGCATCGGAGTGAAGGCAATGCTGTGACTGCCTGCTGATCTATCACACAAAGCTGCCTCGCAATGGCACTTGTCACGAAACTTGAGCTGATGGTGGCGAGTCAGCATTGGGATAAAGCAGTTGAACAATGGACCTGAGTTGGCGTTTTGTGATTGCCTTCGAATCAATTGTTTCTAGCACACCAGGCTTGCAGGTCTCGCGTTCTGCCTCACTAACTCCCGATATTCAGCATTGTGTGAATTGAGCTGACACCATGCCTGCAACGAGAAAGAGAACTGCTGCTCAAGCTGATGGGAACAAGAAGCAGAAGACTAAAACCGGTGCCAGGCAGACTCAACCCGAAGTCAGCGTTGATGAGGGCTTTGACGAAGATGGCACGTATGACTTCCGCCAAGCTGAGCTCTATATACTAACTAGGCTCAAGCCAAAGTTCATGTCCATGTTGATAAAGACGGCACCATTTGGGATGCGTCGCTCAATTTGAGCAACGTTTCAGGAAATAACAACAAGGTAAATAAAGTCCTTCAACAATTTATGAAAATATTTGCTCAAGGGCTGGCAGTTCTATGTGCTCCAAGTCCTTGTAGACGACAAAAATAAGGACACCTACTACGCCCATACAAGATGGGGTCGTGTTGGCGAAGACGGTCAGGTCAAAACAATGAAAGAGTCATCGCTCGATGCTGCCAAAGATGATTTCGAGAAGAAGTTCAAGGACAAGTCTGGCCTTGAATGGCCTCGTCGATCAGACACACCAAAAGACAAGAAGTACACATATATCGAGAAGTCGTACGAGGACAACGAGGATGATGACGTTGCAGATGATGTAGGCGAAGACACCTCGAAACTTGAGGTAAAGAGCAAGCTTGATCTACCAACGCAGAAGCTTATGGAACTTATCTTTAAGTACGTGTGCTTTCCCGTGATACACTTTTGAACGCAGCAGACTGACACAGGTTTCAGTGAGAACCATTTCAATTCAGTTTTAGAAGAGCTCGGATACAACCAAGACAAGCTTCCCCTTGGTAAACTCGGAAAGGCAACTTTGAAGCAAGGATTTGAAGAGCTCAAAGAGCTCGCCAGTCTCGTCAAGCACCCTAGCCTCGCCAAGAACAAGTATAACAAAGACCGCAAAGAGGTCAGTATGTGCCCCTCTCCCTTCACCTTTACTGACGAACCAGGTGATTGAAGAATGGACCAACAAGTACTATTCTACCATTCCGCATGTGTTCGGCCGCAACAGACCGCCTCTCATTGACAGTCACGATGCAATTACCCGAGAAGTAGCCCTGCTTGACACCCTATCTGACATGGAAGTTGCCAATACGATCATGAATGCAACCACCAAATCCAAGGATGGGACAAGCGTCAGCAAACTCGATCAACACTTCGCAGACCTCAAGTTGAAGGAGCTCACCGTGCTCGACCACAAGTCTAGCGAATATCAGGAGCTGCAGAAATTGCTTCTCAACACGAGCAGCGACAGTCATGGGCTACGATATCGACTTCGGGACATTTTTCGAGTCGAAAGACCTGACGAAGCAGACCGATTCAAGAAATCAGTTTCGAAGCTGAAAGACAAGGAGCCCCTTTTGCTCTGGCATGGCTCACGGGCGACAAATTATGGTGGTATCCTATCTCAAGGCTTGCGAGTTGCACCACCAGGTATGAGATTTCTGATACAAAACACACGAACAGCTAATTCGTGACTTAGAAGCTCCACTCAACGGCTACGCTTTCGGCAAAGGTGTCTACCTCGCAGACTGCTCCTCGAAATCTGCAAACTACTGTATGCCAAGTATGACTGGTGGTACTGGTCTTCTTCTTCTGGTCGAGGCTGAACTCTCTCGACCACTCTACGAGATAGACGCGGGGGACTCCAATGCAGAAGAGGAAGCTAAGAAACACAACTGCATTGCCACGAAGGGCATTGGCCAGCATGTTCCGCAAAAATGGAAAGATGCCTGTTGTGTTCATAACAGTCTGAAAGGCGTGAAGATGGTAAGCACTGCTATCCTTGTTTGAGGAGTACTCCAATCGCTAACGTTGTAACAGCCCGATGGCAAGCTCGGCAACAATGCGAATCACAAGGGAGGCTTTTTACAGTTCAACGAGTACATATCGTACAATGTTGAACATTTGAAGCTGCGTTACTTGCTGAGCGTGGCTATGTAGTCAACACAATACAATAGAGTTCATGCGCGTACTGTGTAGGTATGTAGGTAGATAGAAGAAATCGTTTCCATGCATCCTACCGATTCTTGGAAGGCTGTTACTGTCTAAAGCGATATTCTGCAGCTCTCAACTGAGGTTGAGGACAAGAACCTTGTTGGCAGGCGTGGGTCTGATATTGTCTTGCGGGGTAATTCTTCCCCTTCCGCCACAATCGGCGTTTTCTCACCACGACTGTACGTATTTCGAAGACACTGTTTCAATCGGAACTATGCGAGCACGGACAGGGTGGTGAGCTCAATGACATTCATCACTGATGAATCACCTTAGTGACTCGTGACAGCCAAGCTTGTAGAGAGAGGCACATCAAATGTAAGCTCGACATAGAGTCGGTGGCCGTTCCTATCATTTGGACTAACATGACCACTCACCCCAAGGCGTGCGCGATAATGCAACAGACAAATGCCAGAAATGCATGGAAAACAACAGACCTTGCTATCAGACGTCTCGTCATCGCTTCAGGCCGGTGACCTCGGTCAACTTCAAGACAAACGATGACAGAACCATCAAGCAAAATCTGACTTATACACCATCGCAAAGATGGGTTGCGGTACCAGCCAAAGGTAGGTGAATGCGGTGTTGGGCAACTTGAAAGCTGAGATTTGCAAGTCAAATTCATTCAGGACGAATCGTTTGAGATATCACTCGAGCCTGACGAACTTCCTGACGCCCCGTCGCTGTTACCAGATGTCCAAGATCTGGATTACACGACGGAAGATCCTATCGATGTGCTATTGCCGACTCAATCACAACCAGCAGTGATAGTGGATGAGATTCTACCTCCGACACATACAACCACATCCACATATGCCAGGGACGACGTCGATGTGCCACAGGCAGATTTCTTACGTATGCACGTCCGAAGCATCACCAACAGTCACAAGGCGGCTACTCGACCAAGTAGTCGAGGCTTGGATCAGTTGTTTCCATCTGAGGACCTGCTCAGTCCCGTGTCTGTGCCGTCTTTCAAGCCGTCGTGGCCATTTGAGTCGCAGTACGAGGCTCGTTTATTCGCACATTATATCAAGGAGATATCGCCATGGGTTGATCTGTCACCTTCGTAGGCATGTTGTGAGCACTAACAAATCTCAGATCGATACCACCGATCCCCACGCACACTTCCAGCAGGAGGTCCCACGACGAGTACCCTACCATCCTATTATCGCAAACGCTATCCTCGCTCTTTCATCTCGCCATGTGGCCCTCACCACAGACACTCCAGAAGATCCATCAGCCCACTATGCCGACAAATGTCTACAAATGCTCATGAAGTCCCTCGATGATCCTCTTGCCCACTGGGACGAGAACCTCCTCGTTGCAGTCGTCCTCCTCCGGCTCCACGAGGAATTATCTCATGGTCAGCTCCTCCACCACCCAATCCACAAAGCCAAACTAACTCGCCATCTTGAATCTAGACGACGACATCCGCTGCCACCTCTTCGGCACCCGCAAAATCCTCGACAGCATCTCCGCCTTCGCTGCTGACGGTGGCCTTCGCGAAGCCGCCGCATGGGTCAGCCTACGTCAACACATCTACATCTCCCTCATCCACCAACAACCACTAGACCTAAACCTCAAGAACTTCACCCACAGCTCCATCTTTCACGCCACCAACACCACAAACGAAGCCTGGGCCAACCGCATCATCTTCATCTTCTCCACAATCCTCGATTTCGCATTCACCAGCCATGCCACAGCACCCACAACAGCCACCTGGCAATCCTTCCGCGCTCAAGTCGACGATTGGTATGATTCGAAACCCTGGGACTTCGCTCCGATATGGCAAGACATGGATCCCGATCCCCTTTCAAACCTCCCCTGGACCCCAACATCCGTATTCACCAAAGACAACACCACCACAAGTACAAATACAACTACACCACCACCGTCCAAAAACCGGACCGCTACAGCCACCGACAACAAGCAACCTACCAAAATCAAACCCTGGCCAATCCTCCTAATGTGCCACCGCGCTCAAGTGACGGGCCTCCAGTACTACCACATGTCGCTCCTCCTCCTTTCAATCTACGACCCCTCCCTAACACGTCTGGGCTTCGCCTCCCACCGTGCGCGCAAAGCCAGCGAGAAAACCGTCCTCGAAGCCATTCGCAACATTGTGGGTTTGGCCGATAGTAATCCGGATTACTTGAATAGTATGTTTGAGGCGTCGCATGTGCTTGTGACGTGTGGGAGTTATTTGCAGGGGCAGGAGGAACGGGATGCTGCGGTGGCATTTCTGGGGAGGGTGCAACGCAAAGCGGGGTGGACTACTAGGAGGGCTATTGAGGAGTTGAGGGGGATGTGGACGGGGACGCCGTGATGGAATATACGTGCTTGCTCACCTACCCTTTATATGATGTATGCGGTATACGGGTTGTAGGCCATGCGTGGCCTCGGAGCAGTAGATAGAGATGATGCGTAAACGCATATATACTACTATCCATTCTTCATACATTCTTTCCATCTTTCTGCGTGCAGGTATATACAGGCGTACATATACACCGATCCAATTCGAGACCACATCCTACCTATCAGGTACCTAAGTACCAACTCTCTCACTGCGGCGCCCCACTCCCAGCAATCCCACAACTATCCAATCCCCTAAAATCCTTACAAACTTCCCTCCCCTCATTCCTCAACCCCTGCACCTCCCACAACCGATAATTACTAAAAACCCACATAATCCCATTCGGTCCAAAAGCAAAATTATTACTCGTCTCCCCGATAAACACTTTCCCAAGCAATTTCCCCTCGGGATTCCAGACTTGGACACCGTCGCCACAGCCGGCCCAGACGTTGCCGGCGACGTCGGCGTGGATGCCGTCGGGGAATCCAACGTCTATGTAGGAGAAGACGCGGCGGGAGGAGAGGGTTTTGTGGTCGGATGAGACATTATACGCGTAGATTGTGGCGGGGCGGGTTGCGTTGGGGGTTTGGTGTTGGGCGCCTGTGTCGGTTATGTAGAGGGTTTGGAGGTCGGGGGAGAACTCCTGTTGACGTTAGAAGGGTTTTTGGT
>Ga0115854_10028_pt1 | contig 28715 bp, 32 predicted proteins | sample InSIn2SAF170_FD_83868 | JGI IMG/M metagenome (GOLD analysis project Ga0115854, IMG submission 83868)
CGCCAGTCCTCGTACCGAACCACATACCCACTTCCACCCTGATCTTCATTCCCATCTTTATCACGCCCCACATTGTGAAAAACCCTAGGCACGAAACTCCTTCGCCGCTGGTGTCAATGTCGGTACATAGTGGATCTGTTATTAGCAGTCGTGTACCTCGAATCAAAATCGTACACGGCCTGTTGCGGTGCTGCAGCAGAATTTGACGATGACCAGCCCGCTGGTGAGGGCTCGTACCGGAGTATGGGTATGTGTGTGCTGGAATGGGCGTCTGTGGTTGAGGGTTCCGAAGGGGAATGGTTTGGTATGGATGGTGGTGTTGTGGAGGAGGAAGGTTTTTCGTGTGGTTGACTGCACATTTTGCTGGGTTACTGTGAAGGTACGTGTGTACGTAGAGAGTCTGACCATGTACTTTTCTGCACGGTAGAAAACGTGATTAGGTCCGATCTGAAGGACGGTTACTCACTGGACTGTGTTAGACGACCACCGTTCGTTGTTTACAAATGTCGTTAGTAACAGCGACACGGGTTCACGACTCCCGTTAAACGAGCAGGTCTACGTATCTAGAGACATCGAGTATTTTTGGTCACTCGAACACTATCCCAACAACGATGTCATGAGGAATTACGTAGGTATGAGACGAAAAGATCGACGCTATCTCATGCGTCAGCGACAGTAACAAAGAGAAGAGCTGAAAACATATCGGCAATGTATTGGCAACAAAGAAGGAAAAGACTCAAGACTAGGTATGCTGCATGTTTCAAGCTCAATGGGTTGGTTCATTGTTTGATCAGTTTAAAAGCACAGTATCGAGAAGACCTGGAATGATTGAAATATTGAGCTACTGATTCGGACTGCAGACAACTTGTCCGAGCTGAGTGTTCTGAGCCAATGTGGTCAATGCGTAGGTACTGTAGCTAGCAATGTGCTTGGCAGATATTCGTCCAGTCGATGTCCAAGCTGTAGTCAGCGTCACGTGGCTCTCCTGTCTCCTAGCTTAGGAGCACAACATGCTCATACTATTGTGCATGGGTGTAGGATCTCGTTTGTGAAGCTAAAGCTTTTCAATCGTCGTCAAGCACAATCACCTCCAGCTTCGTGGTAGCTGGCCATTGCCTTTTCTGCAGCGGCTCATCGTCTTCTGCAACATCATCTTTGATGTCTTGCTCAGGCTTGTCGTCATACATGTCTGATTCGATTGTTGGTATTGCTGGAGTACTGTCTCTCCGCGAGTTTGCTGAGAGCGTAGCACCGCTGTTTTTGTAAGGAGAAGTAAGCTGAGGTAGAGCGGTATTTCGTCGTTGCTCTGTATCTGGCTTGAAAGCTGATTTGAGCATACCTGGATGGTATCTTGGAGCTAGTGAACGCTTGAAAGGGTCGTGGTCAACTGTTGTGAATGATCGTGCACGTGGAGGCTCATACATGCCCAGAATGTCTTGAACGCTGCGGAAACTTGGAATTGTCTGTTCAATATTGGAATTGCTGGCTAAGTAGTCAGTCTTGTTGGTGCTGAGCGCACATCCTTCAATATTCAAGTTTCTGCTGACGCTGTTTTTGGGCCGGCTGCGTCGTGTTCGGCATGTTGGACTTATTGGTGAGGCTGCTCCTTCTATATCGGAGTCTGTAACGTACATTGGCTCGGCTGCATCATGGCCGCCTAGGCGCTCGACTGTACCAGTAACGGATACAGCCGGTTTTCTGGGTATGCCACGCCGCGATCTCGAACACGCGTGGTTGGTAGACCTACCAATCGGCCGGACGAACCTGGGTTTTCGGAAAGGGTTTCTTGTTTGGCGTCGCTCTGGAGAGTGTGCATGTGACTGCTCGGGCTGGGTAGGATTTGCAACCTCGTCATTGACAGGTAGATTGTTTCGAACACGACGATCACCAAGAAGCCGTTTGTACCGATCTCGACACTCTTTCTTGTCTTCCCAGACCATATCTCTCGGCACTTGACCATTCTTACACCTTGCAACCACACGAGTTAGTAAGATTGCTTGAGTCTGGACAGAGTAGACATGCTTACCAATATGGATGAAACATCCGAACCATAGTAAAATTAGCAACACCACAATCCCTCACGTTGCCGGGTACCTTGGAACGGTTGTAATTTTGGTCGAAGATCTGCAAATGGTCGCCCTCCGTCACCCAGCACCATATTTGGCCTTTGGATAAGGCCGCTAGTGTATCATTGGAATGGTTCCAGCCGAGTAGGGCACGTCGCTTAGTGACCTTGGACTTGTCTGGCCTGATCTCAGGTCCCAGATCAGGCTCGCCGACGCAACATTGCGAGATGGTAGCCATGCTTGACAGCGCAACGGACACCAAATTTTGTGTGTTATACCTTGAAGTGGATGTAGGGCAGGCAGCTGCAATTGATGTTTGTGAATTTTGCGATTGTGTGGTCGATCCAAGAGGAAAGATAAATTCTAATATCGGAAATTCGACCTTGTGCTCCAGAGCAAGGTATATATGAACGATCTATCGCGTGCTGTGTTTTTGAGCGCATGAGATCTTGAAGTGAAATCGATCTGAAACTGCAAACTATACAGGTTAACATCTAAAAGGCAACTCAGGTCGTTCTCACAGGAGAGTGAGAGCAGACGACCTGTACCTGGCCAATCCCCGGAAGAGGACGTCCTCATCCCAAAGTTTTCATGGCACTGTAGCGCGGCGAAACCGCAGCATTGGAAAGCATTCGAATGATGAAGCCAGTTGTTAAGCAGATTCTGTTTAACAGTCATCTTTCACAAGACTGTCTCGTGTCGATGTTGTGTGGGACCTCAAGTCTTCTCGAAATCCACGCCTCTTGATCTTGACTTCGACTGTAAGCGCTCCGACCAGCCAGCCTCGATACTTTTGTCATGCAGTCCGTGATTGTCGTCGCGCTTGTTCCGGTTCTTGCTCAGTCGATCCGCTGCGCCAATCAACTTGGCGTTTGTTTCAAGTTCGGACGGACGGGCCCTCGTTGTAGGAGGATTCGCACTATCAAAGCGACGGCCGACCTCGGTGATCTCCATCATGTCTTTTTTGGATTGCCTTGTGTTTTCGACTTTTCTCATCTTCCGACTAGCTCTTTTGCCTGGCGCCGACACCGGCACTGGCCCTTCTGTCTCCACCGATGAATACGCATAACCTTGTGTTGCCTGCATCATCTGATGAGGGCCCCACAGGGAGGGGGTGGCTGAGTGGCGGATGATATTCGTTGGTCTTCCTTCAGGGTCGTGCCCGAAGCCGGAGAGGGCAGCGCGTTGAGCTTCGATCTTGCGGCGGTGGCGGCGCTTCAGCCATATTGCAAGCCAGGTAAGGGCAATCAGTCCTACAACGAGTACAACAAGCATAAGCACCCACTTCCAGTGACCACCGATCCAGGTCTGGTTAGCGTGCGATGCAGTCGCAGTGCTGGTAACTGTAACGGTGGCTGCCGCAGTGCCACTCGAAATGTTGAGTGTGCTTGTCGCGACAGTAGGGTTGCTACCAGCGACCGTTGACGTGGTTGTTGTGGGATCTATTCCATTCTTTACTTGAGCGCAAAAGTTATTGTACCACGAGCGCAGGACTTGACGGTCTGCTTCAATCTGGCATTCGGACACACATATGGAGTCTGCGGTCGAGGCAAAGGATGCGAGTGTGGCGGAACTGCAGAAACACTGGTCGTAGACGAGTTGGGTTGATTGTGGTTGGTTTGGAGGCATACACAGATCTTGGGCTTGCAGCAATTGTGTACAGCTCAAAGCGCATCCCGGAAAGGTCGACGATGCTGTCGTTGGTACCATGATACCCTGTTGCGCCATGTTGGGAAGAATGGCCGATCAACGGCCGAAAAGGAAAGAAATTGGGCAGGTTGCGCTTCTCGTTAATGATGGAGGTACCGGCTCTGCCAGGGTGCGCTCGAGAGATAAATGGTTGCTCGGATTAACGATAGTGATGGTTTGAAAACGAAAGACGTGGGTAAGAACATAGCAAAGAAGTGTTACAAGTATCAGTGATCAAGTTGAAAGGGTATTTGGCGCTTGGGAAGGGCATTGGGATGTCCTTCTGGATGCATGATTGGATCCGGACTGGAGTATCATGCAGTCGTGCAGTGAAGATTTGAACAGGGTGTGAAGGTGAGAAGGTTTCGGCGAGGTGGGGAGGGCAAACGGTACGCCGTGGGAGCACGATGAATGGCCGGCATGTTTGCGGATGCCCACTTGGCTGGCGCTCCCCTTATCCACCATCATCTGGCCCTGACATACTGTACAGTATCCGGGCTCCGCATCCTCGGTTAATCTTCGTACTGAACTGTGCCGCAAGAGCTTGGACATTTATCACGATTCGGAATGAAGAAATTCGTGATTCGGAGCCTCAGCTGGAGACATCGCGGTCACGAGAATACTCTGCTGAGAAACAGCAGTTCTGGAGGATATCGCGAATTGGACCTTCGAAAACTCATTTGCAGAAGATTGCTTTCCGAGAGTGAACAGCCAACGGTTCGTTGACAGCTTCGACGACAGTGTCTGTCGCGATCCGCTGCCGATTGGTTGATCTCGTGATCCATCCGGTAGCTGTTTCCACAAGCCTCGAGCCAGTCTACGCCATTTCCGTCCCCCCTCCATCTTGGCTCATCTGAGACACGCATGAAAGGCAACGCACCCACAGCACAACTTACGCGGGAGAGCTGTGTCTGATGAGAAAGCTCGATAGGAGTGGACACTGTGCACCACTATGCAACTGTGTTAAATCTGGGGATTGATTGAATTGTGCCATAAATAGTACTACTGTCAAGTACAGGACTTCACAGTTGGGTTTAAGCTTCAACGCAGGTACCCGCGCCAGGATCCAATAACAACATTGGCGTGTCTAGCTTTGCCAGCATGACACGCGATCTATCTACTATCGTCCGGGTATGGCAAGGCTTGCAAGGCACATGGCAGCTCAACCGTAAGTTGCACAGCATCAATGCTGCGGAACCGTCGGGGAATTGTATCGGCACCGCTACCTTCACTTCACGACAACCATCAGTATTCATCGACAACGATGGCAAGCTTCAGAATGCTTCGAAAGAAATGTTGTATGCTGAAAAAGGAGACTTCGAAATGACCACCACTGAGTCAACGACAAACGCTCCTCGTTTCTCCTTCTCGCGAAAGTACGTCTGGCGGCTAATGGATGAGGAGGCATCAAAGCCTGAAATCAGTGTTTGGTTTGTGAAGCCCGGCACCGAACAAATCGACTATCTCTTCCACAAATTTCTCGTGCAAAGCACTTCCGATGCCGACAAGAGGGTGGTACATGTAGAATGTTCGGGTGGTCATTTGTGCGTGGAAGATTTCTACAGCAGCAACTATACCTTTGCACTTCATGACCAGTCAGGACATCAGAAAGACGAGTTGCTTTTGAGCTCGTGGGATATGTTGCATGAAGTTCGAGGCCCCAAGAAGGACCAAGTCATTCAGACCACATTCACCAGGTCGTAAATGATTTGGCTGCCCTCATCGACTACTTGCCTGGTTTACCTATACAAGTTCTGGTGGTGTAGTACTGCACTGATCATCCAGCAAAAGTATTCGTGGGATACCACCAAAAACCTTCGCTTCCGCAAAAGGACGCTACGCGACCTTACCACCACATTCGAGCCGGGTTCATTCGGCGATGATCGGCTACTTGAGGACAATCGATATCTTCGACGGACAAATCCGTGCGAGATTCGGGCATTAATCTACCAGCGTGAATTACTTGAGTTTTATATACTGTCGATAGCAACGTCAGCTCTATCCGACCACTGCATCCCGATCGACCGTCAACGTCAAAGATACGTACATAGTCAACCACTGCCAAGATGCCATCTATAGTAAAGCTGCCTCCCACCTTTGAGGCCATCAAAGCCTACCCCCTCCTCCTCGGACCATCTCCAATCCAATACCTCGAACGAATAACAGCCGCCCTAGGAGGACAAGTCCAAATCTACGCCAAACGAGACGACTGCAACAGCGGCATTGCCTACGGCGGCAACAAAACCCGCAAACTCGAATACCTGGCCCAAGACGCCCTAGACCAAAAATGTGACACCCTAGTCAGCATCGGCGGCTACCAATCCAACCACACACGCCAAGTCGCCGGCACCGCCGCCCGTCTCGGCCTAAAATGCATCCTCGTCCAAGAAGACTGGGTGCCCGACCATGACCGCGACCCAGGCTACGACAAGGTCGGCAACATCCAGTTATCACGACTCATGAACGCGGATGTGCGGATCGACGACGCCAAATTCGGTATCGAACACAAGCAGTCGCTCGCGAAGGTGAAGAAGGAAGTCGAGGACCGAGGTGGTAAGCCATACTACATCCCGGCTGGAGCGTCCGATCACCCTCTCGGCGGCCTCGGTTTCGCAAAGTGGGCTTTCGAGGTGCGACAGCAGGAGCAGGAAATGGGCGTGTTCTTCGACACTATTATCGTGTGTGCTGTGACTGGTTCGACGTTCGCTGGCATGATCGCTGGGTTCAAGCTGCTCGAGCACGTTAAGGAGTCGCCTCCCCGCAAAGTCATTGGCATCGATGCCTCTGCTACAGTGCCTGAAACACGTGCTCAAGTTCTGCGAATTGCGAAGGTTACAGCTGCAAAGATCGGTCTATCGGAAGACGACATCCAAGACTCGGATGTTATACTCGATGATCGGTACCATGAAGGTATATATGGTGTTGCTGGGCCGAAAACTGTTGCAGCCATCAGATTTGGTGCTGAGACGGAAGGCTTTATTACGGATCCGGTGTACGAAGGCAAAAGCTTGGCAGGCATGATGGATATGGTAAAGAATGGAGATATCAAAGCTGGGAGTAACGTGTTATATGCGCATCTTGGAGGACAATTGGCTTTGAATGCGTATACTCAGTTTCAGTGATGTCCTAGGTATTACTTGATTGTGAAAAGGCAGTGCGAAGGCGGCAGTTGTCTGAATTATCCACAACCGATACTAGCGGACCCACAACAATCGGTGCGCTGTCACGACTTATTGAATATCCTAGAACACATCCAAGAAATAATTTTATATCGTACTAGCCATTCTTATGACTTCCACAACTCTTCCTGGTTGGTAGTATGATGGCCTATATATGTACGAATCTCTTTCAAGACTCCCACGAAGTGGACCTGTACACAATGTTTACCATATACATTGCCTTAGTGTCCTTAAGGCTTCACTATCCCGGATTGTCGACCATCATAAGCTCGAGTATACTAAGCCCATGCAGAGGATGGCAGACACACACAAACGAGCTGACGAGCTGGTGCTGTTTTCGCTGACATAGTTCATTCTACTGGTCAACTTTTGCAACATTGTATAAAATGACCGTGGTGTGCTTGCCCGGCATGTTCGTATACCATCCTTGGCAATCCTATCGAGAGCCCCGCAAACCAACCGCTACAACGGCCCCCATCGAATCAGCTACCATCGACGAAAGGAATGCTATCCTATCACAGGCCTGGTGGTCAACTCGAGATGCATGTCTTATCGTCGGGCGTGGCTTGGTGTCGATCGTACACCTCATACACAGGTGGAGGGCCACAGGCCGCTACGACCTTTCAACACTATGACCTCTCAGCCTGATTCTTGATCTGAAAGAGGTTTGCATACCGTACCATCGTCGACAGTGACTTATACCTGATCAACACTCAAAACGCTTGATTCTGGAGCAATGCGTTGGACTACATGCTTAACGTTGGCTATACGCCTGATCTGCTTAAAAACTGTCACAGCACAGAGTTTGTCAAGCCTTCCAGAATGTGGGGTATGTCTCCCTTCAAAGGTTCCATGTGTTGCCCACAGACAGAGGGAAGCGACAACATAGGTCAGAAACTAATCTACAACTCTGTACACAGCAAGATTGCGTCGAGAATGGATTCACACTCGCTAGAAGTTATGGCTGCTCAAGTCCATCAGACATTGTCTGCTTGTGCAAGACCGCCAATTTCGGCTACGGCATCAGAGATTGTGCAGCTCAATCCTGTCCAGCAGGAACCAATCTCAACTCTATAACATCGTACGTGACGAATTTGTGCAGTAAGTGCTTCCCTCCGGACATAACTAGCATACATACCACGATCGCTAACCCTCTATCACCCTTATAGACCAAGCACTAAATTCAACGGCGAGCTCCACGGCAACGTCAATATCAGGGTCCGTATCACAGTCAAGGACCTCCACATCCACCTCGACGTCTCTTTTGCCTTCCACGCCTAGATCGAGTGCTTCAGGATCAGGCTCAGGCACAAGCCCTGCCGCCACCGTTACATCCTCATCGCTATCAGGAATGATTTACACAACCATCACCACAACCGCCACAGCAACAATTCCCGCAATCAGCGGTAACGGCCTACAGACAACAACGTTCACCTACATATCCACTGTCATCGACCCAGCCGTTTACACCTCGCTTATCCAGCACTCTGCTTCGTCCACATCCACCAGGCCACCGACTTCGTCGACTACCGTCATCAATGCCGCTAAGAACACACCTGGTCTAACCACCGGCGCAAAGGCAGGCATAGGCATCGGCATCACCCTCGGTATCCTCGCCGCCCTTGCCGTCGCAGCCACCATCATTCTACGACGACGGCGTCGCAGGAACAGAACCCTGGCGCTCGACCGACATGAGAAGCAACACGTCGGAGCCAACGAGTACCGTGTAGCAGAACTACATCAAAGGAACCGTACTGGACATTTAACCACGATGAACGAACTAGCCGGCACAAGAGACCCATATGAGCTGGATGCCGCCCAAGCTCGTTACGCCGAATTATACGGCAGCCACGGCGCAGCGGAGATGAGAGCAATGGAGGACATGACGCAAGTCGGCACCGATACCTCGTATATACACAGCGGAACAGGTGATGGTTCCGAGGAGAAGGACATCATAAGCGAGAGAAGATCGAATAGTCCACTAAACACCGTATTTAGCGTTTAGTCTCTCTTAGAGAAGCGTACGGATTGGTTTAAACAATTCAGTGTACAGTAGAGTTATGGTTGACTGCATTATAATAAATCAAGCGAGATGCGGGGTAGGTAATGCATGTTTTATTGTAGCTCGAAGATGATGCCAACGGACTGCCATATTTCGTGCGACTGAATTACAGTATACGGCCGAAACCCTACAGCGAGTTCAAATCACCTGAAATGTGTGTGATCTGAAGTAGTTGTCCAGGTTGGAAGAATACGTACCTTATGCGAAGCGAAGAACGAAGTCAGTTTAAGTCCTCGTCAACTCGTGTAGCTTGCTGGCAAACAGTGCAAACTCCCTACACCCGCATCAATCCACTACCAGCCTCTCTCCACTTCAATTTGTAGTACTTCTATATTCTTCCTACCAATCTTGTTGTTTTTTTCGAGAGAACCAATACGTATGCTTCATTCTCTCCTGCAATGTCTCGTTCTGAATCAAGAGCATGGACGTCCATATCACGTCCAATCACCAAAAGATCGAGGCCCAAGACTACTGCTACCTCAACTGGATATGGCCATGGCACCAATGAGATTATATGTGCCTTATCTGAATCTCGAGGAATATCACCCAGTGTTGGCCTTGCCTTCGTCAACCTGTCTACATGCGAAGCTGTATTGTGTCAATTTGCAGATACCCAAACGTTTGCTCGTACTTGTCACAAAATCAAAGTCTTCAGTCCTGAGCGAATCATTTTCGCATCTACTACTGCAGACTCGAAGCTGCTGTCAATCATTCGTGAAAATCTTGAAGTTGAAAACAACACAATCACCATGACAGACATAGATCGCAGATACTGGTCCGAAAGTGCCGGCCATGACTATATCAAACAATTAGCATTCCCAAACGATCTAGAGGCTTTGAAACTTTCGCTAGCTGGAAATTATTATGCTGTCTGCTGCTTTGCTGCTGTTTGTTTTGAGAAGGTGAACTTGATGGCAATGCTGACCTTGCTAGGTTTTGAAGTTTATAGACCTAGCTATGCACCAGAACTTCGCCAATCAATCCCTTCGTATCAAATTCGAGTCATCTGAGGGCGCCATGATGATTGACTTGTCCACCATCGCCACTCTCGAACTCGTTCAAAATTTGCAAAACGCAAAGTCCAAAGACTGCCTTTTCGGTTTTTTGAACCAAACTCTGACCAAGATGGGTGGCCGCTTGCTCAAGAACAATGTGTTGCAGCCTTCTACCGACAAGACAAAGATCGAGCAGCGATGGGCAGCTGTCGATGAATTGAGCACGCAGGAAGACCTATTCTTTACGGTGAGAAGTGGTAGGTCAGGTATCATGGTTTCTGATTTGCATTCTCACCGTGCCTATAGTGTTAAAAGGTTTCGTCGATACTGATAAAACGCTTGCTGCAGTACGTTGACCTAATGGTTACGCGTAATTGACTGACAGGACCAGTTCGTATTGATGCCGAAGAAGCTCGATTTTCAGTACATGGAACAATCAGTCAACAGCGTCCTTATGTTGAAGTCATTTGTGGATTCTATCAAGCCTATATGGCAAGCATTGGTGGGAGTATCAAGCGTCGAACTACAAAACATCCGAGATGTACTTTGTGTGAGCATTCAAGCTTCGTCGCTAATGTTATCAAGCTATGTCATCCCCAACACTATATGGAAGTACAACAACTTATCGAATATGCATTGAGTTCCGATGTCTCGTACTCACAGAACGCCACCGACCTACGCAATCACAGAGTTTTTGCTATAAGAGTCAGCCTGCCGCTCAGTTCCGCATTCTCTGCTGACGTGGCCAGGCCGGAACAAATGGCTTCCTTGATGTAGCTCGACAATCCTACAACGAATTTATTGGCGACGTCAGAGAGCTAGTTCAAGGACTGCAAGGTAAATATGTCTCGGTGAACCTGTTGGTGGTAACCTTTTGACACCTTCCAGAGGAGAAAGATATGACCCTGGAGCTCAGATACGATAGTGCCCGCCAGTTCTATATCAAGATCCGCACCAGTGATCTTGATCCTTGTCAGCCGCTGCCTGACATCTTCATCAATGTCTACCACAACAACAGAAACAAGGTCAAACACCTCGAATGTCAGACCCTGGACCTTGTGAAACTCAACCAAAAGATAAAGGACATCCACAACGAAATCATCGCCATGTCCGATGCCTCGATCCAGTCCCTCATAGATGCAGTACGCACTAAAATCCATCCATTGTTCAAGATCAGTGAATCCATCGCCCTCCTCGACCTGCTTACCTCTTTCGCAAACCTCGTAACCAGTGCCCCCACACCTTACTGCCAACCTGGAATATTGCCTGGCGCTCTCGCTGTGCGACTTGGTCGTCATCCAATAACCGAGAAACTCCAAGACCAAACACGCCAACAGTACATACCCAATGAAGTCTACGCGACTCAAGACCACAAGCGCTTCCAAATCATAACAGGCTGTAACATGTCTGGAAAATCTACCTATATCCGCAGTGTAGCACTCATGACCATCATGGCACAGATCGGTTGCTTCGTTCCTGCCGAGTGCGCATCCTTCCCAATCGTCCACCAACTGTTCGCCAGGATATCAACAGACGACTGCCTCGAAGCAAACGTCTCAACTTTTGCAAGTGAGATGCGTGAGATCGCATTCATACTCCACAATGTCGAACCTCGCAGCCTCATAATCGTGGATGAACTCGGCCGCGGAACATCCACAACAGACGGTCTAGCTATCGCAATCGCGATCTCTGAAGCCCTCATCCAAAGCAAAGCGTACGTCTGGTTTGTAACGCACTTCCGCGACCTCCCTCGTATCCTCGCCGAGCGAGTAGGCGTATACAATCTACACACACACGTCGACATAGACCTAGACTTCAGCCGCATGAAAATGAAGTACAAGATCTCCGAAGGCCAAGAAGAACAAAAATTCTACGGCCTTGCATTAGCCCAACTCGTCGACCTCCCAGAACAGATCATGGAAACGGCGGTGCAAGTCTCCAAAGCTCTCAACGCCCGCAATGACGCGAGACGAACCAACGCCCGAACAATCGCCATAGCCAAAAAGCGCAAGCTAGCAGTACACATGCGAGAAACGCTCATCCAAGCTCGTAACAGCTCGCTCGAAGGCAGAGAACTGCTCGACAAACTCAGAGCACTACAGCAGGAGTTCACCATGCGCATGACTGCACTCGATGTAGAGTTAGACGTCGTCGAACTTCAGCAAAGACAATACAGAGAAGAACTCGACGACACCCGCACCCGCGACGAAATGACACCAGAGCTCGACGCAACCAGGAGCCCCGAAGCCGCACAACGAGAATCGACATCGCCCACTAAACCACGGATCGCCACTTCCCGCATCAGCAGCACAAATGAAGTAACAGGAATTCCATCCGACCCATTTCAGCCCATGCCTACAGAACCCGAAAGTGAAACCCAAGAGCTCGCGGGCGAGACATTAGTCCTCAGAAGCATTGCTGCGCCTGTTAAGCAGGAGAGTCAGAGTGATTGGCTGATGTTGCATGGTGCGAAGGTTGAGGAGGCGATTGTCATTGATGATGATGATGATGATGACATGGATGAGGTTGATGAGGGTTGGGGTGAGATATAGTGTAGCGGTGAGGTGCGTGGTGAAGCTATGAAGGGCGTTATAGGGCGTTATAGGGCGTTGGTGGGCTGTGGGCTGGGTATGGTTCTTTGAGGATCTACGTTGAGAGGGCGGATGATGTTGAGGATTTGCAAGCTTTGAGACGGGGTCATGGTACAGACAAGTTCATGTTCGATGTATGTTGCATGTATACTAATGCTTAACATTGTAACAACATATATAGTAATACCATGTATGAACAACAGCCATCCTTTAGCTACCACTGTGTACACTCCACAAAGCTCATAGTCTCTCACACGGGTGCCATCAACTTGCGTAGTGTTAACCACTACACCGTTCCCGTTCTCCTCAATTCGAGAAGACCATTTGCCATAGCTCCATCGACACAACGATGTTAATCTCCCTTCACCAGAGAGGTTTTCAAGGACATCCCAACCATAGATCATAACGTACGTACGTAGCACAGACTGTACCCTTGACTCAATACTTGAGCAGTCAGAGCTTCCATGCGCTTGCAGTTAGCACGGAAAACCGAGACCCAATTGTCTTGGGGCACTGCTTTCTCCAGTGAGTAGCGTGCTGGAGTACTGGAGTATGGTGCTACGGACTGACGAGTGTACTGTAGGTAGGGTTGTCCTATCAGGATGTTTAGTTCGTTTTCTCTTCGTTGTGGTCAGGTACTCCCGTGGCCTCCTCGGACCGGAGATGAGTTGTTCCAGAAGCGAGACGTGTGATCCGATCGGTTTGTCAACGGGGAGTAGTCGGGGGGACGAATAACTGCGCCTCAGCCTTGGGGTTTTGGTTGGAAGTATTGCATATTGTCTATCGTGATCATTTGCCAGCATCTCTCATTATTTGCATGACTGCAATCTAGTGGTTGTCTATCTTTGGGTCTATGGTCGTATGTGTCATCCTCTGGTCGGTAACAGAACGGCTGGTGAGGGTATGGCCGAATCATGTTCCGTCATGTAAGTTGTTGATGGCTGCTGAGCGTTTGGTACTGGCCTGCCTCAAGCATTCCAGATTACGACTCTGCCGTCGACACCGCTCGTGCTAAACTGTTGTACAGCGCCTGAGTTGCCAGAGTATACTCGAATGGTGTTAATGGTGTTCTGGTGAGTAGTGTGGAGTTGAGTGTCATCCTTAGCTTTGCCCCGAAGATCCATCTGTCTGAACATATTTCTTGCAGATTCCTCCTGTACAGCAGCTCCCGCGCCCCTTTTAGCCTCCACGGAACCTACTAGTTCCCACCCTTGCTCTCCTCCACGGAATCGATATGGCTCACAGTCATACCCTGCGGCAATTATCTCTGCATCACCATTCCAGATCAAGCTAGTAAAGGGGAGGGTTTGAGTGCTGATGCTGATCATGGCCCGTGGGGGCTGCTCAGGTCCGCTTGGATACACAACGGTGATGCTGCTATCGTGTGCTGCGAAAGCAAGAGCATCTCCAGAGGGTGAAAAAGAAACGGCATGGATCCAGCCAGCTGAGTCGTTTAGGTACTCCCCGCAGACGGTATTGAACGGCAGTCGTTCACCCCAGACACTGGCCTCTGGCCGGTCGTCCACCCCTTTGATGAAGCCTGAAAAGACTCTCGCATGAGAATCTGTCGATCCAGCTGCCAAGAGGACCGAGTTCGGATGCCATGCGAGAGTTGTGATTGTACTTCGAATTGGCTTCTTCAGGTGTTTCGATACCCACCAGTCGTTCTCTTCCTCGAAATAGCAAACAGCAATGGTTCGTGCTCCTGACCCTACGGCGAACTTCTTCTCAGACGGAGACCATCGAACGAAAGTAGCGGCACGATTGATTCGAAGAAGGACAAGAGTGGGCTTCCAGCCAGTAGGTGAAGGTTCCCAGACATATGCGTTTCGGTCTAGTCCACCATGTCAGCTATGTCCCTGCTTCGATTTGAGCGACCAACCTTCTGAACAGGTTACGATCATTCCACTGTGTGGGGCAATATCGACACCAGTGACGGTCTTATCATGTCCTTTCAATTCATCTTTCAAAGTGAACCGGTTCCCGGATCTACTGTATAGCTCGATATTGTTGTCCTTGGCAACAGCTAAAGTCTGCCTGTGGGAAGAGAATGAATGGTCCGCAATGGGATGATGGAACAGATGATGAACTTCGGGAGCAGCCATAGTTTGGATGGGCGATAGGAGGAGCTCTCTACTATCGCATTCGGAATGTAGGAGAGATCAGGAATACAATAATACAAAACGGTTTGAGATGCTTGTATGTCACTCAGCATGGTATCAGTTGTGGTCGCGGCGGGGCAACTTGGCTTGCCAATGCATTTCCGAAGGGCCAATCAATGTAATGGCTACTAACTGAATATGGTTGGTACGCTCGGCCAAGATCGAATCCCAGGTTTTTGGAGCATTTGCTCGAGAAAAGTCACCATTACTGTAGTCTTGCGACATGCGCTGTTTAGGAATGGTTTGCAGAGATGTGGTGAGAATACTGAGGAATCCAACAATACCGTCTCGAGCACTGTTGCTCAATACACTGAAACACTGTCAGACCATTCCTTATTTAAAGTCTCATTGAGCAGTTTCAGCATGGCCGCACGACCACCTCCACCTCTGCTACAAAAGTCTGGTGCCGATACTCAACCACAGTCTGCCGGAGCTCCAAACCAGTCGCTATACCTCAAGAATTTGAACGAAAAAATAAACAAAGATGACTTGCGGCGGACACTATACATGCTTTTCTCAACTTATGGTCCAGTACTTGATATTGTTACTCAACGAGTAGGCTCGAAAGGCCAGTCGATGCGAGGCCAGGCTCATATTTGCTTCCGAGATATTCAGACAGCCACTCAAGCCATGCGTGCACTACAGGGGTTTGATTTGTTTGGCAAGGAGATGAAGATTGCATATGCGAAAGGAACATCAAGCATAATACCGAAGCTTCGAGGCACTTTCGAACCCTCGGTTGCACCCGCTCCAGCTACTGAAGCCACTGAAGTCCAAAAGTCCATCTTCAACGCTCCACCCTCAAATGTTCCTGCCAAACCCACACAAAATGGGTTTCATCCGGGTGACGAAGTTCCTCATGGGACTAAACGTACACGAGAAGAGGAAGAAGAGGAGGAGGAGGAGGAAGATGTGCCCATGGAAGAAGAGGACGATGCGCCAATGGAAGAGGATGACGATGATTGAGCGATCTGCCATGTCAATGAAGCTACGCAACCAACGCGTTATCATAGCGTATCCCTCTAACATAACGTTGAGTGAAGGAAAACATCTGGTGCAATCGTTCGAGTCTTGTGACATGTCAAACCTGATGTGCACACTGGCTACGATCTCTCAAAATCTCTATGGCCGAAAGGAAGCTGCGACATCGGATGGTATAGATAGTCCAACCGCTGAGCCAATAATACCGAACCAGAGCATCAAATACTCGATGGGAGTGACGTCGTGCTCCGGGCGGATTTTCTCCAGCACTTCAGAAGTTCTGCAAGGATGAATAAAGAAGGCAGGCACATCTCTTTTGGGATGATTCTGTGCTCATTAGCTTACATCTTATAGGGATCAAGATCGAGCTCACCGCAATGCTGATACCGCCCAACACGCCAATGTTCTGAAGAGCTTGTCGAGACGTTGGCGACACAATTATGTCGTATACGGTTTCCAAGCGATTGCTTGATGTTGGGACGTCAGACAGGAAGCTGAACCAAAGGACGGGAACTTGATATGTGGGGGAGAGTACGATGGAGAAATCTATTACAACTGTCGACGACATGTCTTTGTGTCGATTGACTATCTCCTAGTAATTGTGTCAGAGCTCTACGTGAATGAGTATGATGCAAATTCACAATACCTTGTCCTGCTCCTCGATCATGCTGCTATCAAGACCCTGTTCCTCTTCCACTGCTTCTGATCCTGTCTCTAGAGGCCTACGCCTCACTTGCTGGATTTTAAGTTCCCCTTGAGCCCAATCTACACGAGCCCAGCTGCTTTCATTGAGTCTATCGTAACATGATCTTTCGAGCACTTGGCATGCGTGGACAAACTCTGAATCTGTCAAGCTTGGATAAGCTTGCATTGCGAGGAGGGCGCAAATCACCTCAACTGATATTCTCGTAGTATTCAGAGAGTTTAGGCTCTGGCAAAACGATTTTCAATAGTATCGGGAGCACAAGTTTATGCAATTAGCAGTGCAAAAGCTCGTAATTACAGTCCCTCTTGAGACGGCGTTCGAGCATTTCTGTACTGTTTGCTCATATATCTCGACTGGCTTGTCATATAACCATTCGTATTGATCGTAAAACACGAATATGGAAAGACATCTTGAAATGCTATGTTATTGTTGTGCTAAGTGACTAAGTCCACATTATATAATGATTTCATGATGCCTCAGGCATGAGGCAAGGCTCCGCAACTCGTGTGGACGTCAGGCACTTGCAGCTACGCGGCACATCGCGCGCAGTTTCAACAGCATTCACACCACGGTTGTCGCCATCTACAATTCTTTGAGAACTTCACTTCCTGCTTTCGATTGTCCGACAGACCTATCCCCAAAATCATACAGAACTGAAAAGATGAATCATTATCCACAGGCATGGGGCAGGGTAGGTGAAGACATGCCATTAGCGAGTGCTTTCTGACTATTCCTTAGCCTCGAGATGATGTTTATGGACCATACAACCACTCATACCTCCAAGCTTCTCAGCCCAAAACTCATACACAATCACCTGCGGTAACAGGAACTTCAGTCCTTGGAGTCAAATTCAAGGATGGAGTGGTCATTGCCGCGGATAATCTGGCCTCATACGGGTCACTCGCTCGCTTCACAGACGTCAAGAGAATACGAACGTTTCCACCGAATACAGTAGTAGGCTTTGGTGGGGATGTCTCTGACATGCAATACCTCGATCGACTACTACAAGCTTTGGACACCCGAGAGAACTATCTGTCGTCAAGCGACCACGTCTTAAACGCAAGAAATCTACACACGTATCTATCGAAGATCATGTATAAAAGACGAAGCGATTTCAACCCACTGTGGAACATGCTACTTGTGGCGGGCCTCGATGAAGAAGACAAGCCATTTCTCGCAAGCGCGGACTTGTTAGGCACGACATTCTCCAGCCCTACACTTGCCACCGGCTTTGGCGCACACCTTGCACAGCCCTTACTGAGAAGACTTATGCCAAACGATGAAGCTAGCGTAAAGGACGTCACAAAAGAGCAGGCTATTGCTGCGGTCAAAGAGTGTATGAAAGTGCTTTTCTATCGAGATGCTCGAAGCATAGATAGGTACAGCATAGCAGTGGTTACCAAGGATGGCGTGGATCTGAAGGAGGATGAGAAGCTGGAGAACCAGAGCTGGGCATTCGCTGATCAGATTCGAGGGTATGGCACACAAGTGAACTGAGATGTATGAAGTGTAGACTTGGCGCACGTGGCGTTCTGGGATGAAAGTCGGCTGTAGGAACATGTCTTCATGGGAGACTGAATGATCGCCCGATGAGCATATCAACTCTCAAGAGCTCAAAGGGGACCGGCCATAATATTGCCACTCTGAACAACAGCTGTTATGCACTGGCCGCTGCGACAGTTCGTCCGACAGGCCAAGCCCGAAAGAGTTTCTGGAAGGCACCGCGGCATTTCTGCGGCGAAAGAGAATGCAGATGTTTGTGACGCAGTTGCTCAATAAATATGTTCCTTCCTGCATGCACTCTCCGTTTGACTCATACCAGTTAACAGGCACTCTTTGTTTGTATCTTGTTCTTTTTTTCATATTGTTAAAGAAGCTGTTTTTTTGAAGCTTCTATTTCCTTTTTTTCACGCACTTCAACGAAAACCTTGGTGATTTCAAGCATTTCAATCCACCACTTCAGGACGATCACAGTCATGGCTGACGCCACTGCCCAAACTACTCAACCCACACAGAACCAGAGAGGTAACACCGGTAGACGAAGAGGTGGTCGAAGAGGTCATGGTAATTCGCATGGATCCTCAACAGCCAATTCACAGCAGCAAGTTAGAAGTTCGCCACAAGTCAGCGGCGCTTCTGGTAGAAGATTTGGTGGTCAACTCACAGACCAGAACACACTACGACCAGATGCGACAGCCTTTGTACCTGCGTCAGTAGCACCGTCTGGTGGCTCTCGACCTACCACACCAAAGCCTCGAAATCAAAGACCTACAGAACCTCAACTTAATTCTCCACTAACAAGACAAACATCACGATCGACCGCACCAGACCTCGCGACACGAATACACGAAGACATAGCCCACGGCATCTACGAATGTGCTATTTGTTCAAACGAGATCAGTCGAAAGTCGAAAGTGTGGTCGTGTGACACATGTTGGACAGTGTTCCATATTGGATGTATAAAGAAGTGGTCTAAGAATGAGGGGTCGGCAGTTCATAGACCTACGCAACAAGACGGAGATGACTTTCACGGTAAGCAGTGGCGGTGCCCTGGTTGCAATCTACCGAAGGACAACCTGCCGTCTGCTTACACATGTTGGTGTGAGAAAGAGCTGGACCCCAAAGTGATCACAGGATTACCGCCACATTCGTGTGGTCAGACCTGTGGAAGAGACAGAAAGTTTCCCAGAGCCTGCCCTCATCCTTGCGACCAGCTTTGCCATGCTGGCCCCTGTCCGCCATGTACGAGTGTAGGCACAACACAAAGCTGCTTCTGTGGGAAGCATGCATCTACTCGAAGATGTCTTGAGACGCAGTACGAGGCTGGATGGAGCTGCGGAGAGATCTGTGGCGACATCATGCCTTGTGGTGAGCACACCTGTCAGCGTCCTTGTCATGAAGGCCTTTGCGGTGCCTGCACCATCGAGGTGCCAGCGCGCTGCTACTGCGGAAAGGTGGAGAAGACTTTACCCTGCAACGCACGGTCGGACGAAAAGGAGAGCTATGATTGGACTGGTGTGTTCGATTGTAGACAGACATGTGGGAGAGCTATGGACTGCGGGAAGCATTTTTGTGAACAAAATTGCCATCCTCAAGATGCCGAGGAGCCGCATTGTCCTCGATCCCCAGATGTTGTCACTTTCTGTCCTTGTGGTAAGACGCAGCTGGCTGACCTCCTCGAAACCGAACGAAGGTCTTGTACAGATCCTATACCAAGCTGCAAGCAGCCCTGCAACAAATCCCTCCCTTGCGGCCACTTGTGTAACACAACTTGTCACGTTGGTGAATGCCCACCGTGTCTACGGAAGATACCGATTAATTGCAGATGCGGCCGAAATACATTCCAGACGACGTGCTATGGTGGTACATCAGAAGTGCCTTGGTGCATGCGTACCTGTCGCGTCACTCTGAACTGCGGACGCCACGAATGTGGAGAGCGCTGCTGTCCTGGTGAACGACTCGCTTCGGAAAGACTGGCAGCTAAGAGAAACAAGAAAGCATTTTTGCTTGCTAATGGAGCTCCTCCAAGAGAAGAGTTTGAGGCTGAGCATATTTGTACTCGACCATGCGGCCGTCCACTGAAATGTGGTAACCACAACTGCACAGATCTGTGCCATAAGGGTCAATGCGGTTCTTGCAAGGAAGCCATATTTGAGGATATCAGCTGCAATTGTGGCCGTACTACGTTGCAAGCGCCGTTGCCGTGTGGTACTCGACCTCCTCCATGCAATTTTCCCTGTCGCCGACAGAAAGCTTGCGGTCATCCTCAGACAGCACACAACTGTCATATGGATGAGGAAGAATGCCCGAAGTGCCCTTTCCTTACCGAGAAGTCGTGTTTGTGTGGAAAGAAGATGTTGAAGAACCAACCTTGTTGGCGTGCAGACGTGCTTTGCGGCCTTGTTTGTGGCAAGACCCTCAAATGTGGTAGTCACACATGTCGGAAGACTTGCCACCGACCAGGTGAATGTGAAGATGCACATGCTCACTGCCAGCAAGAGTGTGGCAAGCCCAAAAAGACTTGTGGTCATCCGTGTGAGCAGCCGTGTCATGCGCCATCTACATGTAAGGAAGAGAAGGCTTGTCCATTCAAGGTCATCATAACATGTGACTGCCAGCGAAAGAAGGAAGAGGTGAGATGCAACGCTCGAGCTGGCGTGCCAGATCCTCCAAGTCGACAGAACTCTCTAAAGTGTGACGACGAGTGCGCTCGGCTTGAACGCAATCGAAGACTCGCGGTAGCGCTCAACATTTCGGATGACCACACCGACGACCATATTCCATATTCGACGACAACACTCAACATGTACCTATCGAATGTTCCCTGGTGCCATGAGCAAGAAGAAATTCTGAGGATTTTCGCAGCAGACGAGGACGAGAAGCGATATCGCTTCAAGCCGATGCGACCACGCCAACGCGCATTCATTCATAGCTTAGCTGAGGATTTCGGGTTGGATGGCGAAAGTCTTGATCCGGAACCACACCGACACATCCTTGTCTTCAAGACACCGAAATTTGTAGCCGCACCAATGAAGACACTTGCGCAGGCTGCTAGAATCAAACGAGCGCAGTTGAATGTCGCAACCCCGGTTGATGGTGCCACAACACCACAGAAACGAGCGGATGAGGTGCAAGAGCCAGAGTACAATGGTTTTCTACTCAAGAAGCCACGCTTCGCCTTGACAGAAGACGAGCTCCGTCCTATCATCCGCCAAGCGGCGCCGACAAACGAGTTTGATATCGTCTTCCTGTCTGCAATTGATGGAGTCGCATTACTTCCTAGAGATGAGTGGACTGGCCAAGACCAGATGTCTATCCTCTTGCAAACTCTTCAACCTACCATCTCTGCGGCCGTGTCACGTGAAGGTCTTGCCGCGTCCGCGGTCTTGTGTGAATTTGATCTGCATACTGGCACTGCCGAACCTAGAGTCTTACAAGAGATTGGACAAGCTCCTTCATCAGCAAATGCTTCTGGTGGCTGGAGCAAGGTGGCGGCCAAGCGATCTATGCCTATGGCTGTGCCGAGTCTTGCTCCAGTTGGGCAGAAATCCAGCTTTACAGTGTTAGGAAGTAAGTTGGCAGAGGCAAAGAAAAAGAAGAAAGAAGAGAAAGAGTTGGAGAAGAAGCGCAAGGAGTTGATGAATGAGCCCGTGGTTGACGATTGGAGTCTGGAAGTCGAAAGAGATGAGGAGAAGGCCAGGTCGGAGGTTGAGAGTGTTGGTAGTGAGCATGAAGCAGAACCTGTTTCAGACTTGGTCGCATAGGAGTGGCCGATGATTCGACGCAGAGCCAAATAGCCCATGCAGTTAGTAAGAGCAGTGTTGATCATACAATCAAATGCTTCCACCCTGTAGGGTGGCCGTATATGTCCTGTCTTGCCTCGTTGCCTTCTTCAGGCGTTTTCGATGTCTCCCCACTCTCGTGTTCTTCAAGCGTCATCCAATACCTCGGCTCAGCCATTTAGGGTTTGGCAAGACATCAGCAAATTCCAGGCAAGCTATTGTTTGAGTGCTCGCCATGAAAGCATTCTCTGAGCAAACATCCTCTCGTACTGTGTCTGCGTGAGCTTGGTTTCACCCAGAATCCGACAAAGCTCTCTCCCAAGAGCAATTGCGCTACCGTGTCCGCCCAACATGGGTAAAGCCAAGATCACTTTTTATGTCGATATCGTCAGTCCATTTGGATATTTTGCATTTTGGATGCTAAGAGTATGTTCCAACTTGATTGCCTAGCGACGATCCCGTTCCCCTGCTTGGAACGATCGACCAACACAGTACCATGTTCCTTCCTTTACTCTAACCATAACGCTTGCATTGAAGACACTTCCCTCCTCGACACATATCATGTTTTCAGCCCACTAATACCAGATCTAGAACTCTCCCACTTTTAAAACAGTGCAGATCAGTCCTGTCCCTATCCTGCTAGGTGGACTACACAAGCAATGTGGTAATACGGCACCGCTTTTTATCAAGAACAAGGATAAGTGGATCAATCTAGAGCGACAACGGTGGGCTGATGTGTTTAACATCCCGATCCGGAAGGATCCGCCTCCTGGATTTCCAGTGTCTACGGTGAATGCTATGAGGACTCTTACTGCTCTGCAAATGAATACGTCGACGTCGACGTCGTCTGAGGGCAATGAGAAGTTTGCTCAGGCACTTGAAGTCCTTTGGGCGGCGCTGTGGTGTCCAAACTCGGATGTTCTGCGCAATGCTAGCAGGAAGGATGCGATTGACAAACTCAGGGATGCGAATGGGGACTTTGATATCAAGGGTCCAGAGACGTTGAAGGGGTTGTTGGCCACTGTGATCGGAGAGGACGAAGCGGCGAAATGTGTGCAAAGTACAGCTCAGAAGGAGGTTAAGGACGGATTGATCGCGAACACTAACCGTGCGTTTGAGGCTGGCGCATTTGGCATCCCATGGTTCGAGTGTGAGAACGAGAACGGGGAGAAAGAGGGATTTTGGGGTTTCGACCATTTGGGACAGGTTGTTAGGTTCTTGAAGCTTGATCAGGCGGGGGAAAGGAAGGGTGGACAGGTGTTGAGCGCGATGTTGTGAAAGAAGCTGCAATGCGATGTCCTCTCGGATGCGTGCTGCTAGGAATTGAGACCGACTAATGCTTGCTTGTTTCCAGGAGTCGTGCCATATCATCTTCATTGCTCCTTGGCTGACATGGGAAAAGAGCTAGGTTAGGACACGTGTTCATGATAGTGCTCTTACTATGAAGCTCTGAACATACTCAATCTCGTAATCAAGTGCTTGGAGCACTCCATAATGCTGGTCGAGGGGTGATCAGTGACCGCAAGTCTCCTGATTAAACTTGACAGGTGGAATAACGGCACTTGCCGTTGTTTCCTTCTTCTCTTTGAGCCTCCGAAATATCCGACGTCTCCTTTCTAACGGCGCCCGGCTTGGCGAGTGTAACGTGCTAATGTCGCTTATTCGTCCCTGTTTGTTATTAGCACGCATTAGCACACAACGACTTCGGGTATAGACTACATGCTGAACTAGAGCTGATTTACCTCAGCATTAGAACAAGTTCAGTTCGGTTTTAGATAACTTTCACTCCAGTCTTCGAACTATGCTAATTATGGCTTTGCTCAGCGTCACAATCTTTACTCAAGCTAATGCGTGCTAATATCAAGCATGGATGAAGACTCTATATCCCTGCAATGCTCGACTCAGCACCTTCAACGGCCTCGTTGCCCAAACAGACTGCGCCGCTGTTCACAAGGCTTTGTTCCCTTTGCGACTCGATGTGGCTTCGTACTCGTATCACCAAGGCGCGGTTGTCCACGTGCTGGCCCAAGGATCTGTACTATGATTTGGCGCACAAATCATAATGATGAAACAGCACTTTTATGCGCCTTAAACCGGTCTGGATCCGAAGCTTATTAAAGGTACCTTCGCCAACGTTTAGTTTGGACGCTATTTGCGCAGACGGACAGCCGTTGGAACTTGTACACCCGATGTGTACCATGGCCCCTCTGCGTGTAGTTTTTGATTGTTGACACTCTTTGGTGCTTCTGCGCTCAACAGACATTCTTCCTTCTGTTTTCTAGCGACGAACATAATGCCACCTTTTTCATTCCTGGTTTGTCTTCTTTTGGCGCAGTTCGCTGTTGCATCAAATACTTTGCTGTTTGGCAGTGATCGCAATATCACAGAATGGTTCTGGCAGACATGTGTGTATTCCACCCAACCAAGGACTTAGGCTAATCCTACGCAGCGATTGCCGTAAGCAACTACCTTTATATTACAGCTGGAGAGTATTATAACTATACGGGAAGCAATTTCAACGGTGTTAGTTATGGTAGGTCTACTTGTCTGCGACACGGCTATACTTATCATACTTACCACGAACAGTCCCGGTGACAATGGTGATCGACCTCACGAAGTCTTTCACGAACTCAACAATAACTGCTACCACTTTCTCACATGATGCCTCGCAAGATGTACGTCGGCCGATGCTATGGTATGATCAGGCTGCGAAGAAAGTATACAAATATGGAGGCTGGCCATACAACGTCACGGGTGAAACGTACTCCCAGAATCTGTACAGCATGGCAGTGGATGGCAATGGAAAGATGACTGGCAGTGGTTGGACCAGCATAACGGCGACAGGCGCAAACGGCCTCACCAGCAGCGGCCGTGCCCCTGGAGGTGCCGCATTCACGTACACCAATACAACTTTCTTCAGCTTGGGTGGAAGCTCGCCAGACATCTGGTCGCCTCAGTCAGGCTTTGTGTTGTTCAATGATACCAGTACGCAATGGACAAACAAAACGTCCGTCGGTGCGACATCGACGGGCTATTGGAGCAACGCTGCGGCTGTGTGGGCGTCCGGTTTTGGCTCGAAAGGATATCTACTATTTGTTGGAGGAACCGCGACCGAATCCGCCCCTGGAGTGTCATCGCGCGATCAGTTGATTGACATGTCGACTGTTACACTTTACGATATCAATTCCAGCACGTGGTATCAGCAGCCTACGACAGGGGATGTTCCTCCGGCTAGGAATTCCTTTTGCTATACCTCTGCTACCACTACTGGTACCTTTGAGCTGTAAGTGATTGAACCCGTGATTCTATTATCGGGCGTACACTGACATCGCAGTTTTATATATGGAGGCTCGGTAGATGCCAACACTATTGACGAGGCAGATGCCAACGATACCGGTTACTTGAATGTATTTACGCTTAGTTTACCTGCGTTTCGATGGTTCAAGTCCTCAGATAGCACAGCCGTCCGCCGTGCCAATCATTATTGTACCACGATTGGCAATAGACAAATGATCTCAATCGGCGGTAGTCAACCATCGTCACCGCTCGCACTTGGACAAGCCCAGGATCCGTGGGCCAACGGAATTGGCATCTTCGATATGACGGCATTCAAGTGGTCTAACTCGTACGACCCCAATGCCGCAAAGTACGAGAGTCCAGACGTGGTCAAAAGTTACTACAGTTCCAGCTACACAACGCCTAGCTTTGCGAACCCAACGTTAGCAGCAGCTTTCGGATCAAGCACAAAGTTATCTACATCACCCACATCCTCGGTCAGTTCTTCCCCAAGCGCTTCAGCGTCAAGCGCTCCCTCATCAGGCGGCTCTAGCAGCCACACGGGCGCCATCGCGGGGGGTGTGGTAGGTGGTGTAATCCTCATCGCTCTGATAGCGCTCGCGATTTTCTGTTTTCGACGACGGAGTCGACGCACAAAGACACCCGTACAGCAAAATGATGCTAGATGGATGCAAGGTCAGCAGGGCCAAACTGCTTACCAGGAATCGTCGCAGACCAAACCGTACGATTCCGGATATGCTGATGGAGGTACATACTCTAGTTATGGAGCAGGCACATATCAGTCTACCGCGTCAGAGCTGCCGAATTCCCAGCCGCCAGTGGAGTTGGGTACTGACCCTATACATAGAGGGCCTGGCAGGTTTACGGAGATGCCCAGTTGAGTAAGGTTGATGTAATTCCGTTGAGGTATGGGTGTTTATAGCTAGATACTTACTCGAATTGCAGAACAAGTTCTACTCCATGATGGTCATGTTCAAGCCCTTTTACACAACTACTGCTAAGGACTTACCTTTAAAAGCCGTGCGGCAGAGTAATGCATTAGTAGGTAGGTAGTATACACTTGAAACATGGCATCCTGTAGTGTGCTGTACACTGCTCATTCCTATATGTTATTAGTACTTACTAGCATATAAGAGCGTTAGATACGGATTAGGTACTATATACGCTGAACCCGGAGTTGAGTCGGTCTAGCTTTAGAACGACTTAGTTCAGTTTTCAATAAGTTTCACTGCCGTCTCGGAAGTTCGTTGGTCATGGTTGTGTTTCAACAACACCTGTATATGACACCAACAGGTAGTCGTCTGTTCGTTTATCCTCAGTTCTGTATACTTTGTTGCCTTATATCTCTATAGTCCAACTACCAAATTCGCTTCTTTGAGAAGCATCAGCACGGGTGTAGACATTGACCGTGCCAGCTCCAGCGACGAATTCGGCAGACCCATCCTTACCAATAGTCAATGCACCCGTACCACCAAACAACGAGGACCATATCTCTCCAGCGTGTTGTACGCCTACATCCATCGTCTTGGTCTGACCACCGCCACCCTGTGCGTTGCTCATGATGACTGCCAATCCTTCGGGATGGTCACTCTGCCCTTGTCGTGTCCACCCTATCACGCTCGTGTCATCGAAATAGTCCTTTTGCGTGCCGTATGCGAAGTACTTCCGGGCTAGTGCGAGGTCTGCGACCATTTTTGGGTATTGTGGCGCTGTAAAGATGCCAGTATCATCGTAAGTACCATATAAATCACCATAGAAGAGGCAGGGGTAGCCTGCTTCTCGAAGCAAAATGAGTGCGTATGCAAGTGGCAGAAACCAGCCCTGGACATTCAGATGATCGAGGGCTTGACCAAGTTGTGTATCGTGATTGCCGGTGTATAGGGTCGCCTGCTCGGCCTGAGTTGAGAGCCAAGTATAATCGAGCACGGCGCTCAGGTCGGTGTCTTCTCCAGTGCCGTATTTATGAAACTTGATCTGGAGAGGTGTATCAAAGACACTGACTGTGTTGTTCAGCTTATTGGCGAAGTCTTGGATAACTGCAGGGTCATGTGTCAGATATTCTGCAATAAACAGAAGATCCCTCCTGCCGGTCTGTTCCTTGATGTTCGTGATCCAATCAAGTAAGAACTCCTGAGAGATGTGTTTTGCAGCATCGAGTCGAAAACCAGCTAAATCCAATTGATCAACGATCCAGCTTCCCCAAGCCTTGACGTCTTCCTGCACAAATGGGTTATGGTACGCAACATCGGCCAGCATCAAATAGTCGTAATTACCATTCTCTATTGACACGTCAGTGGCAAAGCCATTGTCGATTCCCTCCATCTTCCAGATAGCTTTCTCCTTGGTGTTATCATCATAATCCACAGCAGTAAAGTCACCACACGTCCACGTCTTCTTACTGTATTTGCCATTGTCCGCTGAGAAAATAAATTGGAGCGGGCGGGGTCGCCTGAGGGAAGCTAGCGCAGGAACAATCGGTCTGTGGAAACTCTTGCCAGCCGGGTGGCATCACCCGACCTGTATTGTGGATCAGTCATACCAACAGGTGATTATCCGTTCTTTTATCCTCAGTTCTGCACGGGTACCAAGTACAATCTATCGCTAGGAATTTCGTTAGTCGACCGCAGGTACTACACTCTCCATCCCTGCTTGTTTTTAGCACGCATCAGTGCACGACGATTCAGCTCAGCATTAGAACAATTTCAGTTCAGTTTTAGTTGAATTTCACTCCAGTCTCTGAACTACGCTAATTACAGCTTTGTTCAGCGTCACAATTTTTACCTAGGTACTCAACGCTAATGCGTGCTAACATTGGGGTGCAGTGGCCCAACCAGAGAAACCACCACTGGAGGCCGCTGCAAGGTGGATGGTAGAGTCATGTAAAAACGACGATATCAGTTCCCGATGAATCCAATTCAGGCATGTAATTGACACGCAATCCGTACCGGCTCATTCTGTCCTATGCTGGCGTTTTTACAGACCAGAAATTTGGAAGCCACGAATAAATGCAAAGTAGGTGCATGTATGGACGCGCCTTCCAAGTAATGTGATTGTTATGCGGCTATGGTGGCAGCTGACGCTTACTGATTGATGACCAACCCGATTGACTCTTCATGCCACTCCGAGGATGCTTCTCACAATTATTCTCGCATTGTCGTTTCTGCCCTTCCTCGTCGCCGCTTCCTCACATCAGCACAGACTGAAGCACGATGAGTTTCATCATGATGATAAGCTCGAATTCACTGCTCGCCAACCTGCTTCAGGCAACAAGCTAATGATACAAGGATTTGAGTGGTACGTGATCAAGGACTCCCAGCACTGGAATAGATTGAATGCTCAACTCGGGAAGCTGGCAGGTATCGGCATTGACAAGATCTGGATCCCACCGGCAACAAAGGCCAACACGTATTACTCGACTGGCTACGATGTGTATGACTTGTGGGACCTAGGCGAATTTTATCAGAAAGAACACATTGCTACATCTTATGGCACGAAGGCCGAATTAATAGCATTGTCGCAGAACGCAAACGCTCTGGGCATCACACTGCTTGCTGATGGTGTGCTGAATCAACGATCCGGCGCGGATGGGGCAACGCCGTGTTGGGCACACAAAGTCAATCCGACGAACAGGCTTGAAACTATATCCGGTTCTCAAATGATCCTAGCTTGAGTTGACTTTAATTTTCCTGGCCGAAATGGCAAATA
>Ga0115854_10029_pt1 | contig 28607 bp, 25 predicted proteins | sample InSIn2SAF170_FD_83868 | JGI IMG/M metagenome (GOLD analysis project Ga0115854, IMG submission 83868)
TACTTACGGGTTGCAAGAGAATAACACGGAAGACGGTGTGTTTGATCAAGAAGAGGCAAATGGAATGGACCAAATGGAAAACACAAGCACTCTACAACATCTGCCAAAAACCGTGCAGTCAAACACACAATTAAATGAACCTGAGTTGTCGCGTGTTCCACGTCACTTTCCTCATCTGTTTGGTCCGCTTCACCTTCCGATATGTCGATGTCATCTTCTGGCATGAGACCATCTGTCTCGCCGTTTTCTATTGCTGTATCCACATCAACATCTTGTACTTCGACTCTGTCCCGATATGATGGTGATGGTTGTTCATCGTCGAGTCCTTCCCCATCATCTACTCTGGCCACTCCTACCTTGTATACCCGGTGTTTCTCTGGGTTCCAGATGCGGTACACTGCTTCAGATTCCAACCCCATGAAATATCCGATCCAGCCTCTTGGTGTGTGCAGCTTGTTGCCTTGTCTTTCATGTGGTATAGTCACATATGCTCTACTGCCCCATACTCTTTCACGATCGAAGTTGGGTTTTCTGTCGAATAGTGCCTCCCATGGTGTTTTCTTTTCATTTTTCCTCAAGGCTCTTGTTGGTACTCTGTTTTTCAGCCACACGGCATATTCAATCGCCTCCGGCCACATGTTTTCTGGTACTCTAGCTTCCCTTAGGTATTCCGTCCCTGTATTAACGATGATATTCGTAATTTTCTTTGTGATCGATTGTTCCTGGATCATCGGGGCAGCTTTATCGCGGATAGTTCGATTCGCACGCTCAGCATTTCCATTTTGGTAATGCGCATATGGGTTCGTCAATTCCACTCCTATTCCCTTCTGAAGGAGGAAGGTCATGATGTGAGATGTGTCGAACTCGCCATCGAATCGGTAATTTCGAACCTTGATTTTTTCTGATGTTTCGATGTGTTTGTGTAGATCTATGAATGTTTGTGATACACTTGTTCCTGGCCTAAGTCGTTCACACCATGTGTACCTTGTTGCGTCGTCCTTGAAAAACAGGAATCGTATAGTATTATCGAAACCCGGGATAGGATATGGTCCCCATGTATCCACGTGGATCATCCCTCCTGGTTCTTCCGCTCGTCTCGTCGCGGGGTCTCTAGGTGTGATTACGGTTGCTTTTGTTGTCGCACATACAGGACAGACCGTGCCGAGTTTCGCTCTGATCTGTTCGTCTGTCAGTCCCAGTCCATTGCTTACCTTGTTTAGGACCCTCATGCTCTGAAAAGACAAATGGCCCAGTCGTCTATGCATTTTCATGACTGGGTCGTTGAAATCGATTAGTGCCGCTATTGGCTGGTGGGGGAATGAGTCGCTATTTTGCTGTTTTGTTACCTTCATTTTGTACAGGCCATCTACAAATTCTGCCTCCGCAATCTTCTTTCCCTTCTTTGTTAGTACTGCACCTTTTTTATTGAATTGGCCTTCAATATTCTTTTCCAAAGCCAACATGCCGAAAGAGAGCAGATTGCACCGACCAGCTGGCGCGTATGCTACGTTGTGAAGCTCTAGGTCTGTCACTCTTCCTTCTGTTGTATGCAAGCGGAGGTTCACAGTGCCGTGTCCTGTAACTTGGAGTGAAGGTGTGCTTTCGTCAGCTGTGTCAATTGTCATTTTGAAACTGTGGAAATTCGACAACCATTTTTTATCATTACAGATGTTCATGTTTGCGCCTGTGTCTAAAAGCCATGTGTCAGAGTCTTGAAAACTCCCTGCTGCTAATGCTTGAATCCCGTTCTGCCCTTGGTACTTTTCCTCATCCATGCCTGAGTCACACTCTTCACCCTCCATAAGTGAATCAATCTTGCATATCTGGGGGATCCAGTCAGCTGTGTTCTCAAGGTCATGTGATGAGGAAGTCATACCTGGATTGATGGGATCCATGAGCATGTTTGCGTGATACTTTTCCAGGTCGGTTGCTGCTAGTGCTGCTGTCCTTGGGTTCTTGTTTTCTTTCTTGTTCCATGGTGCCAGTTCTGGATGTTCCCAATAGCATTTATCAAGCGTGTGGTTGGTCTTCTTGCACTTCGGGCATTTTGTTTGCACTGTGTTGTACACCTGTCTTCTTGCTTTATTTGCGGTGATGTTGGCATTGTTGTTTGGTGCATTCTGACCATTTTGCTTGCTATAGCCTCCATAGTTGCTGTGATTGTTCTGTCCGACATGTTGTCTACTCCATCGATTTTCTCTCAGGGTATGTTCGTATGACACAAGTCTCCCAATGAGGTTTACCAACGCCATCGGACCCGTAGTGTCTTGGGTATTCCTATACATCTCTTTCCATAGGTCCCAGTCCGATGGTAGTCCTCTCACGAGTTTTGCCTTGATCATGTCATCCGTGCACATACCCCCGGTGCTTATGATGTCTGATTGTATACTGATGTGCTTATTGACATACTCTTGGACATTTCTGCTCGATCGGAAGGAAATTTTCTCGAGTCGATCGAATAGCGATTCCACGGTAGTTGCACTCGATGTTTGGCATATCTGAATTAGTGCATTAGCTTGTTCGTGTACAGTCTTCAGGTTCTGGATTATGCCGATGAAGGTGTGGTCGATGCGCTCAAACAGAAGTTTCTTTGCTTCTCTTTCTTCTTTGATCAGTCGTTCGTATTGTTTGGTGTAATATTTGAACTGCTGAAAGTCTGTAAACTCCACCGTTCCTCGGCTCTCTGAGCTTTCCATGGCGATTTCACCAAAGTCAACCTCATCTTTGTTATTGTCTCCTGTATCTTGTTTTAGTGTGGGTGGTGGTGGGGTTGTTGATAGACGGTTTGGTTTGAAAATGGGTTCTGAGGGAACGACGATTTCCCCGTCGAACCATTTTGTAAGTCCTCTGACTTCGGCTTCGAATCTGAATGTTCTAAACCATAGGATGAAATTTGTTTTGCCTCTCAATATGATGGGGCTGTTGCCACCTTGGTGGTTTGTTTTGTATGTGTCACTTGACATCTTGTAAAGGGGTTTTTGAGAGTTTTGTTGATTCTGCCCTGATTGGGTTTAGTGTTTTCCCTCTTGATTTAGGGTTTGTGTTTTGGGTTTTTAGTATGTTTCCGAGTAGTCTATCTACGCAGTAGTAGTGCTACCCGGGCTCATAACCAGTTGTGAACTGGCAACTGGCATGTATGTGTAAGGTATGTGTATGAAGTGTGATATGATTGATTGATGATCTAACTTACCAGCTGGATATCCAGGCTGGTATATATGTGGCAAACCTTGTGTTTGCCTCTTGTCACTCATACAAAGGTACAAAGAGAGGTAAGAGAGTCCATCTCTGTCTGTCTGTGTCAACTAATAATGCTGGCATCATGGGCGCTGCGCCTTCACTCACAGAGGACGGGTACGAAACCCACTTCGGCACAAACCACATGGGTCACGCTCTGCTCACCAAGCTCCTCATGCCACTGCTGCTCCAAACTACAGAGCAAACCAATTCAGATGTCCGCATCGTCAATGTCTCAAGCGGAGGGTATTACATGACACATTCCAAGGGTTGGGACCAAGACCTCGTCAAAACGGATATGAAGGATTTTGGCGGAGGAAATGGCAATCTCATGTCTCGGTATGGTCAGTCGAAGCTAGCCGGCGTCCTCCACGCAAAAGGTTTGGCGAAGCATTACCCGAGCATCACAGCGGTTGCCATCGCCCCTGGTAGAGTCAAGACGGACTTACTTGATAACATGTATCGAGATGGTCGCGACAAGTTTTACGCATATTTTCAACGGGTGTATGATGTTGTTATTGGCGCACACGACGTTGATGTCGGAGTGTACTCGCAATTATGGGCTGCTACAGAGCCGAAGAAGGAGAGGTTGGCGAGCGGTGGAGTGTATTTTCCCGTTGGAAAGAAGGATTGTGAAAGTAAGTTTGCGAAGGATGATGGGATGGTTGACAGTCTATGGCAGTGGACGGAGAAAGAGTTGGCCAAGAAGGGATATTGAGGTGGAAAGTTCCACGTGATCCCGCGCAGTATTACATCATGGAGTACTCCAGCCGCTCGTGTCTAATAAATGCCTATCAACGTGTAATGGTTCAAAGTTCAACCTGATCCTGGTCTTCCACTTGCGCTCGTGCAGACGGGCATTGCGTCTCTTGCTATCCATACTGGAGGACCAGCATCTTCATGCGTGAGAGCTGCCGCTGTCCAACGCATTGCTTCTCATGTTAGCGCGCAACTTCGCCGTTTTAATGTCTACTCACGAGATCTTCCATCTCATGTTCCTTACACTCATCGCCTAATCTCTTGCCGTCCTTAACGTACTCGATCAGCATTAATGAATAGAAACTCTAGCCACTAAATTTCATTGATAGTTCACCATGGGTGTAACCGGCCTCTGGAAGGTCGTCGAACCAACCGCTCGTCCTACCAAGCTCGAAACCTTGAATCGCAAACGCCTTGCGGTTGACGCTTCAATATGGATCTACCAATTTCTTAAAGCCGTGCGCGATAAGGAAGGAAACGCCCTCCGTAATTCCCATGTGGTGGGCTTTTTCCGCCGCATCTGCAAATTGTTGTACTTTGGAATCAAGCCGGTGTTTGTGTTTGACGGCGGCGCACCCGTATTGAAAAGAGAGACGATAAGGCAGAGGGCGAGGAGGAGAGAGGGTAGGAGAGACGATGCCGCGAGGACTGCGGGCAAACTGCTTGCCGTGCAGGTCGCGAGAGCTGCTGAAGATGAGGCTGCGCGACAGAAGATGAACAGGGATCGGCCAGTGGAAGAAGAGTTACCCGAGGACCAAGAGTTGGTGTATGTCGATGAGATTGGCATGGAAAAGACAGAGCGACAGGCCGGACGTGCATTCAAGAAGAAGGATCAATATCATTTGCCGGAGTTGGACGTGAGTTTGGCTGAGATGGGTGCGCCGAACGATCCGAGAGTCATGTCGCAAGCCGAATTGGAAGAGTATGCCATGCAGTTTCACAACGGCGAGGACATCAATTTGTACGATTTCAGCAAGATCGATTTTGATAGTCCATTCTTCCAGAGCTTACCACCAGGAGATAAATACAACATTCTCAATGCTGCGAGGTTGAGGTCGAGATTGAGGATGGGCTACAGCAAAGAACAATTGGACGGCATGTTTCCAGATCGAATGGCATTTTCCAGGTTCCAGATTGAGCGAGTGAAGGAACGAAACGAACTGACGCAACGACTCATGCATGTCAGTGGGATGAACGAAGGAGAATGGGACATGGGAGGAAGAATCGCAGGCGAACGAGGCAAAGAGTATGTGCTTGTAAGGAATGATGGTGTAGAGGGTGGTTGGGCATTGGGTGTCGTCTCAAACAAGAAAGGCCGCAAAAGAGAAGATGCGATCGACTTAGATGACGAAGGCAACGAGCTTACGGAAGACACCCCGTCTGAAGAGGAAGAGGAGTTTGAGGATGTTGCTATCGAAGGTGTGAACCGCATACCTCAATCGTGGAAAAGGAAAAGACATGAAACAAGGGAGGCCGACTATGATATCTCCTACGAAGAGGCAGCTGAACGCATAGCAAAGAAGCGGAAGGCTGTTTACGATGCTCGCAAGAAAGCGACTGAGCAGTCTGCTGAACAACCAGCGCAACAAGCACGAGCCCGACTAGAAGCGGAGAGCGCGATTGTCAGTACTAGCGCGAAGGCCAAAGGAAGTTCGATGTTTGTGGATCAAGAAGTTGACTCGGATGACGATGCTGTTTTTGAGGACGTCGAGGTGCGGTTACCAGCAGATGATGAGGATGACGATCTGCAGAAGGCGATTGCCATGTCTCTTGAACAACCAGAGAACGAAGGTGGCTTCATGATTGAGGATGCTGAAGACAAACCCCTAGATGACGAGGATGAGAATGCGTTTGATCTCCAAGCTGCACTAGCAGAGTCACGTAGTTCGAAGCACGTTTCGAAGACTAACGTCAGAGAGAAGTCTCCATCGTCTAAGCAGCCGAAGACGAATTCTTCTGGGCCTTTGCCGTTTGAGTCTTTGAACTTGGGACAGTCATTACTTGGCAAGAAGAAATTGAAGAAAGTAGAGGAAAGTATTGCTGGAGGTTTTGATCGTGATGGTGGTGATAATGCGTTCAAGAAGCCAAAGGTGCAGCCTTTGCCTGGTTGGTTCAATGCAGCGGCCACCATTGATGATATGCGGGCAATTGAACCTGATGGAGAAGATGATTCCGATGATCACATCACTTATGGAAAAGAGGATAAGGATCGCCGACAGATCTTACACAAGCAGACAACAAAGGAAGTCATTGATCTGGAAGATGATAACAGAGACGACCAAACATCTGTAGTACAACCATCCACCGCTGTGTATAGTGGAGACAACGGGGATTGGGGAACGCTCAACGACGAGGAGGAGATCAAGCGACAAGAAGAAGTCGACCGGGCTGAGCTTGAAGCAGAAGACGTAGCCGAGGCGAGACGTAAAGCAATTGACGAAGAACGAGAACAGAGATATGAAATGGCGAGACAAATCGCGGCTGAGAACGAAGAGCCGACTATAGAGCCAACTATGAACGAGGTGGCAGAAGAAGTTCAAGCCAATCCGCCACCGCCATCGAATGTGCCTGATTTTGTGCCAGAACCAAAGGTAACCGAAGAGCAGGAGGTCCAGTCAGAGGCTTCCGAAGAGATTGTCTGGAGTGAATCTGACGATGAAACACCAAAGGCCGCTTCAACTATACCGAAAGGTGCGCCAGATACTACAGAGCAACCTGATGAAGACGATGACCTTTTCGAGGACGTGGAAGTGCCCACGTCTCCACTTCGACCAACATTTCGAGAGGCCACACCACCTCCCCAAGCTCAAGAACCGCCAGAGGTCGATGAAAGTATGTTCATTGACGATGATGAAGAGGACCGTGTAGGTCAGGAGCGTAACGAAAATGCACCAGCGCAACCAGAAGAAGACTTCTTAGCAGATGACTCAGATGAAGAACTGATGCGTCAGCTTGCCATTGAAGCAGAAGAGCACGACCGGTTTGCGTCTTCTTTACACAACACTGCACCAAAAGATCCTGAGGCCGCCCGTCGTGATTATGAAGCCGAGCTCAAACAACTTCGCAATCAACAAAAGAAGGATCGACGCGATGCCGATGAAGTAACACAAGTCATGATTGCCGAATGTCAAGCTCTGCTACGCTTATTTGGACTACCCTATATCACGGCGCCCATGGAGGCTGAGGCTCAATGCGCAGAGCTCGTACATCTAGGTTTAGTCGATGGAATCGTAACGGACGACAGTGATATTTTCCTATTCGGCGGCACAAGGATTTACAAGAACATGTTCAACGCCGCAAAATTCGTCGAATGCTACTTAAGCAGCGATCTCGAAAAAGAATATGCTCTAGACAGACACAAACTCATCCGGTTTGCACATCTCTTAGGAAGCGACTACACAGAAGGCATTCCCGGCATTGGCCCCGTCACCGCCCTCGAAATAATATCAGACTTCACAGATCTAACATCCTTCAAAGAATGGACTCTCAAGCTCCAACTCGGCGCACAAACACCCAGTGCCATGGAAGAACAACTCACAACCCCATTCCGCCGTAAATTCAAAAAGACAGTCCAAAAGAAATTGTTCCTACCCACGAACTTCCCAGATCTGCGAGTCGACCAAGCATATCTGGAGCCAGAAGTCGATTCGAATACAGAAAGTTTCCAATGGGGTGTTCCTGACCTAGACAAGCTACGCGGCTTCCTCATGACGACGATCGGATGGAGTCAAGAGCGCATGGACGAGATCCTGGTTCCAGTGGTGAGGGATATGAATAAACGTGAGGCGGAGGGTGTGCAGAGCAATATTACACGGTTCTTTACAGGTGGTATTGGAGTCGGTATTGGTGGACGAGGGATCAACGGTGCCAATGGTGCGGCTGGAACGAATGGTGTTGCTGGTGTTGACGCTGGTGCCGGTGCAGGGGCGGATGTTGTGGAGGGCACAGCGCCGAGAAATAGAACTGGGAAGGAAAGTGGACGGATGAAGAACGCGTATAAGCGGTTGAGAGGGGAGGCTGAGAAGAGGAAGAGAGCTGTTTTGTACGAGGATGTTGACGACGATGGTGACGACGAGGCTGTGAATCAGAGAATTGAAGCGGGGGAAGGTGCGGATGAGAAAGGCACTGATGCAGTTCATGAGGCTCGTGGTTCAGATGCAGATACTGAAGAGGATGGCTCGTCAAGCAGTAAACGGCGTAAGACAAAGAAGCCAAGAAAGACGACGTCCACGAAACCTCGTCGTGGTAAGAAAGCTAAGATTAGTGTATAATGTTGTAGTCAGATACCTAGAATCAGAGTCAGATAGTCTAAACTGTGGATTGAGACAATTACAGTAGTGCGGATAAATGCAGTACATCTTCATCACAGGCGCAACACATTTCATTATTGACAATCGTTCAGTATATGTATCTACCAATCCTGTCCACTCGTAAAGCGAGGTAACAATTCAACGTCGTACAGCGGCCGTTCAACGATCACGACCTCCGGCACTGACTCTTCTGAACCTGCTGCGTTTATGTCTGCATTAGGACTAAATTCCTGGTTCAGAGCACAGATGCCAAAGATGCCGCGGTACTGGAAGGTGTGCCATGACGCAGCGGAGGGAACTTCTTCGGTTTTGTCTCGAACGACGGTATCGTCTCCAGTCGGTGTTGAGCTTTGTTGCTCGTCTTCGTTGTCTTCGATAGTGTTCTTGTCGTTGTGTGTGAGTGTATGATCTGATTGTGCTTTTCGCCGTGATATGACAAGCGCATCTGCTTCGGCAGCGCCTTCTTCGTCCTCATAATCTATCATCTCCTCGTCTTCGTCCTCATCTTCGTCGATGTCGTCTTTGATACTCTGTGGTGGACTGAGCAGACCAGCCTCCTCTCCGTCCCAATCAATCTTCCGCATTTGTACACCGTATTTCTGGTTCTCTTTCATCTCACTACCAGCCCCAGTGTTCTGTCGTCTTTGCTTTTTCTTCTTTTCTATTTCCTCATCTTCCACTTTGACTAGCTCGTGTCCTTCCGGTGCCTCGATGACGTGGTTTCCCAGCATCCCAACTTTGCGCTTTCTTGAGTTTGCGGTGTCAGCTGATGGATCGAGATCACGGGCCAGATCAAGCATGTAGATGAAGTTTGCGCCATACAGCCACAGTCTTTGATGATTTGAGCGGCAATCCCACCACATTCCCATGACACGGTCTCTGATCTGTCTGAACGATGGTGGAAGAAGTGTGGACGGTTTGCGACGAGACCAGTCCGATAGCCTGCAATTGAGGACGTCGAATTCGAGGATTTGATGAGACGAGGTAATGGCTATTAGATTGCTATTGGAAGATGTAGGAAGTGTGCCATTCGTAAGGTTGCTGTCAGTATTTGGAGGACCAGGAGCGGAGGGCTTGAACGATAGAACAAGGATAGGAGATTCGAGATGCGGAAGTTGTGGGCCTGCTGGCGTACGAATCCACCGCTGACCCTGGATAGTAGAAGAGAGAGTTTCGTCATCACTATCTGTGTCAGAATCAGACTCGCTTTCCTCGATCTCATCGTTCGCGTCTGGTAGCTTGGTGGCAGATTCGTGACCTTCTAACACCCAGGTGTCAATGGCCCCTGATAAATCTCCCACAGCTAGAACACGACTGTCAGATGATAAGGCAACGGACGTTATATGCCGATCATAGCTTCCTAGAGCGGATTTTCGGGCTGGAGCAGAGGAACGACGTTTGCGGTCGAGCTTCACCACGGGAGTAAGGACTGTTGGACGCTCTTTTGGTGATGATGTAGGATTGATCTTAGCGAGGAGGACCACTTCGTTCAGCCGTACTACATACAGCCATCGACAGTCCAATGAGAATCCTGTAGTGTGGGCGCCTTGGTTGGAGATCATGGTGGGGAGTTCAAGTGGTCGAGACCTGATCTCTGCGCTGCCATCTCGAGAAATTGATCTTCGTATCTGAAATAGCTTGACTCCGACAGATGTGGCAGCGACGATCATGTTTCCCGAACTTGAAATCTCTGCGGAGGTGATGCTCTCATCACCTTTCAACTGGATCTGCGCGAGCAATTTATGATTTGTCTGGTCGTCAAACACCGAGTCTGCGTCATTTGGTTCTTGATAACGTGATGGCAAATGCCAAACAAACAAATCTCGTGCCCACCATGTCAACATCAGCCGAGCTCTTGCTGAAACAGACATCTGAGGTTTCTGCGGAAGGTGTGACAAGGATCTGTGATGTTCTTCATCCCATCTTTTCAGTGGCAGAACGATCGGTACAGTATCAATGCCGCCTGACACGGCAATACTCAAGCTCTTACTCTCAAAGGATGTCATCGTCTTTACATCGTGTTCGTGAAATCTCCTATGTCGAACTTCATGCCATCGTTGTGTCCGTGAACTTGTGGTATTAGGTAAAGGTGCGTATGCAACAGTCCGTCTATCGACACCGCATGTGAGAATCATGGTTCCCATGGCATTCGTGGTGATGTCCAATATATCAGCATTATGCGTCTTCAGCCGCTGAACGAGTGAGTAATTTTGAGCATCCCAGATTTTGAGTTCCCCAGTTGAGTCACCAGACAATATGGTGCCATTTGGAAGACATTTGACGGTCCATATCAGTGCTGTATTTGCGTCTCTTGATGGACCTGTAGTAATGTTTCGCAACACTCGTTTGCTCTTCACGTCAACAACGCGGATGATGCCTCCCTCAGTACCAGCAACCACGGTGTTCCGATCACGCCATGTTATACTGATAACTCTTGACTTTTTCGCTAACGACTGAACCAAGACTCTGTCATATCGCAACTCGTTATCGGTAGTCGAAAACAGAACAATACTTCCATCTACACAGCCAGCGGCAAGCATTTGTGACGGGCTCGCCTCAATTTCCGAAGCATTCGTTTTTGCTTGTGCGTGCGTCCACTGCGGCTGTGCAGCAAAACACCAAATATCACCTTTGTTGCCATCTACATGCCTTTTTGGTACACCTCTTTCAAGATCCCACTCTGTAATCGACGATGATCCACCACTGCTGAATAGTCGTAATGGCGCATGGCCAAGTGTCTGCTTTTGATCCTTTCCGCCATTCTCGACAACTAAATCCTGTATCCAGCCGAGCTGCTCAATTGTTCGGCCGTCTCCACCAGCAAATTTTCGTTCCTGTATCCATTCGCCTCGATGAGGATTCCAGATTTCTATATCGCCATTTTCGCGGCCAAGAGCCAATTTCAGATCGATCGGGGTCTTTTGTTTCGAGTCGGATTTATGAGAGAAAGCGAGCGCATTTATTGAGGAGGGTTGGTAAGGGACAAAACGGCAGCGGTGGACTTCCATAGCAAGGCCTCTTGAGTAACAACTCAGCACATGATATCGCAAGTTAGTTGGTGCTGATTCTTGCTATGTTGCCGCTCGTTATGGAAGAGCTGTGCTGATGAAATACCTTAAATAAAGCGTTCCAAAACTTTTTGGATCGACGTGAAAGGACCGACACAATTTCAGCCGATGTGCAACCGAGCGGCGATCGATAAGTGCCTGACTGCCTGAAGTTCTACGGCGCACATCCAAGACATTTAGTGGAAGGACTACATCGCAAACTTTCCTGTGAACGATATGCAGCTCGGCGAACAGTATGGTCTTCCACATTCATCAGCGTCTTGTTCTTGAGGATCTTCGGTCAACACATTTTTTATTGGCGCTTCATAGCTTACTAATAAACGAGCTTGACTTTTACGGCTCTGATCTAAAGGTGATGTGGGCGAGGCGTTACAGCTGTGGTATGGTCGATATTGCATATCATGAAGTGTACCATGTATCACGATAGTAGACCGGCAAACCAGTCATATCCAGCAGAGCTTACCCTTCCTCCCCTTGCGAGGCGGCAATGCACGTCGTTGCAGTTTGTTCATGTTTGAATATTCAGACTCCGTCAGAAATGATTTAGTCGTCTTGACAAGCACAGAGCCTTGTTAGTAATCTTTGCTCTTTCTCATGAACAGAGCAGTTTGTTCCCGCTTTCGTAAGTTACAACAGTCTGCGCACCGCCAGTCTCTGTAAGGCCAGCTGTGTAGAACGATGGCAATCCGAACATCTGAGCTCGAGCTTGCATCTTTCGACACACGACTCGGGCCACCTGCAACTCCGCAAGACTTGTTAATATAGCCGGTGTATGCCCAACTTCTTGAGTGTCAGCATACAGTCGTTCCATCTCGCTATCTATCATTGAGGCTGCTGTATCGAGTGGAAATATGGCTAATGCCTGGCCAATCATACCTTTGTCAGTCTGCAGGAAGTACTGCGAGCATTGTGATAGTTGAATGCATACATTACGATGCTGACCTCGCAGTAAATGGATTTTCTCGTCCAATCGTATTCCATCGAGCAATTCAATGAAACCATCAATGCTTCCGTCAGACTCCGTATGTAGTGGAAAGGATGGCCTGTAGGTCGCCAGTCTGCTAAGCTTCGAAAGTAATGTGGCAATTTCTATACTGGTCTCGAGGCAATACGCCTGGGTCACTAGGTTGTAACACCACGCAGCCCCGATTTCAAAGGTCTTAAACTTGAGATAGCCAAGTGCATAATCGTCTTCCGAACTGTCAATTGACACAAAGGCTGACCCATAGCGGGACACCAGTTGAGCATAGAGTGGATTGTACCTAGATAAGATCCTGTCCAGCCGGTTGATTAAACGCACCAATTTTGCAGCAGTATCGTAATCCTTCAATTGCTTCCGAAGCGCATCTGCCTGAACCATGATTGCTGTTATGTCATCGGCGATATCTGTAATGATTACAGGCATGTGATGCCTGCTGGAGGTATGTGCTTTAGGCGAGTGCCTGTTAGACCGCTGCCGACCTGAACTTGCGTGTTCTAATTGGCGATGCTTATGGCTCATCATTGATGCATATCTAAATTTCAAGCAAAGACTCATTTCCGCCCAGCGATAGTCCTGCAGTAACTGCCAAGCCACGGGATTGCCGTACTCGTCATAATCTTCTCCAAGGTGGCACATAAGATTGCTGATAGCCCTGAGATGATGCATTGTTCCAGTCATGTCAGAATTCTGGGTAAGCTCGAACACGGCTGCCGCGTGACACGATAGATACAAGACCATAGTATCTTTGGGACGCTTCGAATTTGGTGCAGTCAGTAGTTCGATAGACCTTCGAATACCAACAAGACATCTACGATACATCTCAAGTGAAGCAACGCGAAGCGATGGATCTCCGTACTCTAGACTCTTGAGAAGCATTCCTATAGCAAGCAGTGCAGTTTTCAACAAGCTGTGATCTTGGCAGGAAGCCTTGATATGCGCGCTTGTGATCCAGAATGCACAAGGTGTCCAGAGAAAACCATCGTTTTCTGAGGACTTGTCGTCTGTGTTATTAATCGCTGGAGGAAGATAGATTGCGGCGGGGAGAAATTGTTGTCGAACGTGGGCAAGGAAGGCTACCGCATATGAATTTCTAGTATTGAGAGACACTGGAAAGTTGAACATGAGCTCATTCTTCCGACTGAAAGACAATAACACGCCTGCAGAGCCAGGTGTAGAGCTTGTGTACGAGCTGATAGCACTTGACCGTGCAGTACAAGTGGGTTCTTGAGGAAATTCATCGTCAACATCGATTGTGTGGATAATGGTGAGCTCATTGTTCTTGGGTCGTTCTAGCTGGAGTTGATTTGTGTCATCCGTCTCGTCCGAGAGTGCTGCTTTCTGTTTTCGTCTTTCTCGAAGTGCTCTCACATTTAACCGGACCCGCTCTCGCCGCGCAGCAGCTTTCTCCTCCACCGTCCCTGGCTTTGGAGGTCTGCCTCGGACCATATCGTACCTCAGACTTCGAGTTTTCCAAAGGTGCTTGATGTGAAGAACTATCAAGTACTGATCGCATCAAAGAATCTGAACTATGTCATCAATCCACGAATACCGATTTCGAAAGTCGATGATACCAGTCCCGGAACTTTGCCATAACTCATCTCCAAGAACTGGATGGTGAAAATGAGTGAAGTTTCTACATGCCGGCGCAGGATAGCGTTTCAACACTGTTTCACTTTGACGAATATTGAGGTTTGCCGGAATGAGTTGTGTCAAAGTAAGCTGGGGTGCTTCTCCAAGAAAAGAAGACACTATGCCCAGAAAATTAGGTGGTCCCAAGCCCCGAGATGGCGCTAATCTAGCCCATTGCCCCGGGCTTGGTGTGCCGGTGGAACAGTTTTGTCGTTGTAAATGCGGTTGTGGTGCCTGTTTTATCTTCGCAGCAGGATATCGTGCAACAAACTTCTCTTCATTTGATCGCGGTTCACGATGAGCATGCACTGGATGCGAATGGAGAACGATGAACTTTCTGCTGCTTATCCCCCGAGCATTGGGATATCACAGACACCTTACCTGATATGGGTAGCGAGTTCTCTGACTTGCAATGGTTGATTTCATGGTCAACGTAGATGTAACGTACAGTGAGTGTATAGCAACCTTCAAAATATAGTAGATGGTTTAGAATGTCATTCCGTCCTGTTAATTGCCATGCACACACCATAAGACCTCGAAACGGTCTCGCGCTGTTGACAGAGGAAACAAAGAATAGACAATAATCAAGAGGAAGGTGCCAACCACAGTGTGGGCCAACCTTACTGTTTTAAATACATTGATAGTAGCACTGCTCTTTATTATCAACCACCGCCTTTCGGCCACTTATTATGGCCGTTCAATACTCTTCAGTGCTGGGAGTCATTCGCACCAGTACCTGACCCACCTGCTTTCACGAGTTATTGCTACGCTGACAAACTCTTAATTCGTTCGTATGAAGCTTGATTTTACTTGAAAGTGCCAGTCCAGGTTGCTACGGTGGTATCTTTATGCCTAACCGTACGATAGTGCCAACAGCCCGATATTGAGGTGGCAGTCAGGCAGTCAGGCAGTAATGGTTTGAGAAGCCTCATGCCTAAAATAATCCTAGCGAAACTCAAATGACCCTTAAAGTTCAGCAGGCATGTCCAGCAATGGCGAGGATTCCACATGGTTGATGCATCTCTGAGCCGCAGGTCAATTGTCGTTCCAGCGCAGTTGTCTCAACATGAGATGTCAACAGAGTTCTCAACAGCCACGTCGCTGCCCACTAGCTGCAGGCCTGCTGATTGACGAATAGATTGATCCCATGCACCAATTGATTCTCGCAAACGACGAATGATCCTTTCACGTGGCTGTGCTGTGCTGCATGAGATCAATATCCACCCAGGACACGTCCCCCCTTCCATTCGAGCACGCCATTCTCCACCGCATGGATGACCTCCTCTGGCGGGAGTGCAAGTAGCGGTTCTTCCCAGGACCACATCTTCACGCCGGCAGGATCGATATCCCCCCTTCCTCCCGTCTCGCAAACACTACCACGCCCTGGCAGTCCAGTACAACTTGTGCCCTTAACCAAACGAATTGATCCAAGCATAGACAAATCCGTGTCGGGGAAGCAGCAAATAAGAGAAGGACATCAGGGACCACACTACGACTCGTCCACTGAATCAGACATTAAGACCAATGGCTCAGATATGTCTGATCGAGAACCAACACACCAGTCTTCAACAAGAAACCACAACCATACCCTTGCCAATTCTCATCAGCGTCTTCTAGACGAAGACAAACTGGCCCGTGGTCGCTCTGACACCATGGGCACCCGCCGACCATCTCACACTTCAAAAAGAAGCACTTTACGTTCTCGCTCACCCAAGTACAACGATGCCAAAGCTCAAACCCGAAAGAAATATCTCTATGCCTCCTTCTTCCTCGTCGTCAGTTTGATCTCCTTCGTCGTCCAGACCGAGACAGCTGTGTATATTCAGCACGAACTGCATTGGAACAAAGCTTACTGTATGCTCTGGCTGACCCACGGCTCCTGGTCACTATTATGGCCAACGCAACTGCTTATCCTACGCTTTCAGAAGCGAAAGCTCACATTTTCGAATTTCTTCAGGCGCCATACAAATGTCATACACACCACAGCGCAAATGGTGCAAACACAGTCTCTGCATCCCGCTTCTTCGCTTGCCGTGAGGCCGGAGCATACTTGGCGTTATCTGTTCAAGGTCACATCTGGTGTGACTGTATTTCTTACGATAGCTGGTGCTAGCTGGTATGTCGCGATAGACATGACCACTCCGTCCGACCTAACGGCGATATACAATTGCAGCGCGTTCTTCGCGTATGTTTTCTCGATCTTGCTTCTCAAGGAAAAAGCGAGGCTAGACAAAATCTTGTCTGTTGCGCTTGCAATCCTCGGCGTACTTGTAGTCGCATACGGTGATAGCGGACACCCCAAGCACGGCAGCCATTCTGGCGGGTCAACAAATCCAGATCATGATGGTGAACCCGACAATCGCGCTCTTGGCAATCTCATCATTGGCGTGGGAAGTGTCATGTATGGCCTTTACGAAGTCCTCTACAAAAAATATGCCTGTCCGCCTGAAGGTACCAGTCCAACTCGTGGCATGCAGTTCGCCAATACGTTTGGATCTATGATCGGTACTTTCACGCTCTGTGTTATGTGGATTCCATTACCAATTCTCCATTTCACAGGCATTGAGCGCTTCGAGCTTCCGACTGGTCGTGCGGCGTGGCTACTGTCAATCAGCACTTTGTCCAATGCAGTATTTTCAGGCTCGTTCTTAATCCTAATGTCGCTAACCTCGCCCGTTCTCTCTTCCGTGGCCGCCTTACTGACAATCTTCCTCGTCGCAATAACAGACTATCTCATTACCGGAAAAGCCATGTCCGGCGCTACCGTCTCCGGAGGGCTGTTAATCATAGTCGCGTTTGGCTTGTTATCCTGGGCCACATACAGAGAACTCCTCGAGGAGGAGAAGAAACGCGAAAATGAAGAAACTAAGAATTTCGATCAGGAAGAAGCAATGTTAGCAGACACTGGGCTATTATCGGACGAAGATTTCAGTGAGGATGAGATAGGACACCATAGCATGGTGAAGAGTAGAGAAAGTCACGGCGATTAATTATTTTAGTGAGAATTTCTTGCTTGTTGAGATACAGTCAATATAGATATCTGGTCTTCCCGGTAAGAATGCCGCTCAAAGCAGGATGAACATTCATAAGTCTCTCTACAGTACATGGTTGACAAGAAGAGACTTGGTGTAAGACGTTGATTCTTATTGTTTCAAGGCAGGCTTGAACCATAGGTCTATCGGTATGTTTGAATAAATGGCATGGATTGCCTCTTATGTCAGGCTTCGATTCAGTCCCTGAACAAACAGCCTTTTATTTTGCTGTGTATAAAGACTTGTCCGAGAGTCCACTCCCGGTAACATATAGAATCTATTTGGCTTGCTGTTTGCTTCAATTGGTTCGCCCAATAGGTTTAAGTACATTCATCGGACTATCATACTATAGTGTGGAGACTTCGTGCTCGCGACACATTGGACTCTTTCTTAGATAATCAAGTCTGTTTCTTCCTCAATTGTGTCTCCTATCCAAGTGTTGCAGGATCACCTGGCAGCTTATGGTTTAGCCTCACTTCTCTAAAATCGATGTCGTACTCAGTACGCAGTTTGAAACACAGAATCGTAGTGAAATGGATATATAATATACAACCCATGGTGCGAATACCTTGGGCAAGAAGAATGGTCTGGCTTGACGGAACTAAGGTTACAAATGCGCTAACATGCTCACTCGAAGCCAATCGATCATGTCGACCATAGAGGACCACTAGTTCTTGCTCGCCCGCCCAATCGCAAACACCACGACAATAACTGCTGCCAAAGCAATAGCTGCTCCAGGTAACAGTAGGTCATTTGGCACGCCTGGAATGACTTCAGCAGGCTTCTCCTGCTTCGCAGCGAATACGCTTCGGGGATCTGGTGACCTTACCCGTCTCTCGGGTTCGTCGCCGTCAATAATTGCCTTCGTTGTCGACGCAGGGGGTGATATCGGCAGCTGCGGTTGTGGGTTAAGAGTCGCTGGAATTGGTGGTTGTGAAGGATCATGGACGAATAAATCGACCTTGTCTCGTGATGTCTTGAGCGCAATGGCAACAGCATCTTTCAGGTCATGGTCAGTAGTAATGGATACAGTGTCACCCTCGTTATCCATGTATGATATCGCAAAGTTCTCACCCCCGACAGCTTCAATCTCAGGTCCAAGTTTGGCCTGGACTTGCTCCATCAGAGATAAGAGTCCATCACTGACAACAACCTGTAGACGGTGTACTCGGCCAGATGGGGCCTTGAACTTGAACGGGAACGGGATGGCGTCTGGATCAGGAGCCTTGTCAGCAAGCGGCGATCTTAAATGGATGTCTGAGTGAGCATCATCGGCACCGGTGTGTGAGGCAGATTCATTTGGCATGACACTGTCACCGCGTTCGATGGAAGGACGAACGTCCAATACATCAGATCGTATGCCTGGGGTAGTTGGTCGGTGACTGCCTTCTCCTGACGTCATGGATTCGGTATCACCATCACCCATAGACATCCAGAACTTGTTCCATGCTGGACCTTCTTGGCCGTCAGAGCTCATTGTATTGATCTGCTCAAGCGTTGCATAGGTGAGCTTGAGGACGTCAACCATGCCAACAATTTCGCCGCCTTCATTCATGACTGGCAGATTGAGGTAGTGACCATCATGCATCTTTCGAAGAGCAGATTGTATACTCATATCAGCTGGCGCAAAATCTGGGTGCGGAGTCATGACTCGGACAACGCTGCAAGTGTTTGGGTCCAGGCCGGGTGCAATGACTCTGAGCACGACGTCCTTGCTAGTAAAGATACCCGTGATAGACCCTTGGTCTTGCACAAGTACTGCTGTGGTGTGATTCTCCTTCATCAGCTGTGCCGCCTCTTTTACTGAAGTTCGTACCGATACCGTTGTTGGTGGATTGCCGGTTAGCACTGATTCGAGAGTTGGACCGGACATCTTCTGTCGTAGGGCTTCAACATATTGTATGATTTGCTGCGGTTGGTTTGATCCAAGTTCTGATTGTACACCTTCCAGCGCATCATATAGCTTTCTGGACGAGCTGTATGCACGTTCCAGTTTTTCCATGGCCTCGTAAAAACACTTGGTAATATCAAGAATGCCGGAGATGTCTTGGTTTTCGTCCATGACAGGCAGATGACGGAAACCTTTTCGAACCATCAAATCCAGAGCGTCCGTTGCACTGGTATCAGTCCTTGCGCATAGTGGGTTCTTTGTCATGATTTGCTCGATAGTAACTTCTCTTGCTTTGATACCAGCGCCGACGACTCTAAATGCCAAGTCCTTCGCTGTAAAGATACCCGCAATTCTCTCGTCATCGTCTGTTACCAATACACAATCTTCTCGCTTCGCTGCCATCAGCTGAGCTGCTTCGGCAACAGTAGTGCTAGGCTTGATTTGAAGGGCCGGACTAGGCTTTAGAGCAAGGACGGTTCCAGGAGGGGCTTTTCGGGAGTGTCGTGCTTTTGATGAAGCACCTTTCTTTCGGCTAAGATTTGCTTCCATTTTCTGTCGAATCGCCTGCACACTTATCAGTACGAGGTTGTGGTCAACCAAGAGAGACCACCAGGTTCATGTGAATGGACTTTCGGTACTCACTTCATCTCTTCGGCTTTGCTTCTGCCTGCTGGCAGAGATTGTTGAATGTCCAGACATCTCACTGCCAGTACCTGTGGGCAGGGACTCGATCTTAGGACGTGGGATACCGGTAGTAGGAGTGTTGGTATCGAAAGGAACGCCTGGTCTTTTAGGCGTAGCACCCCTGTAAGTGCCACCGAGGTTGGACATGTTGTTGTTGTGATTGTGCTTGTGTATGTGCTCGTGTTCTGCCATGGGTGGCAGAAGTATTCTAGAAGGGTTGTTCGATTGGGTATGACAGGTGATGGAATTGCCTAGTGGAGCCACAAGTGTGCAGAGGGTAAACAGAGGCTGCAGCAGAGCAACCTTACAAGCGCGACCCACTACTGCACCAGCCAAAAGTAGAATTGGCGTCGAACCTCCCTCATCACGTGAACTCGATACACCTTCCTAGACCATTTCACCCGAAAATCTTGGCGGTAGCGCACTTTGGACTGCGATTGCGTTGAACATCACGCCGCAGCACCACTTGTCGTTCCACCACGCTTTCTTGTAGACTTCTGTCATTGCAACGCAGAAGTCAAGCAAGCGCAAAATCACCCAATATGGTCAAGAAGAGAGCGTCCAAGTCAGTCACCAGCACGAGCCACCGATTGCGCGATTCGCTAACATTTCTTTCAGCGGACGAAACAAGAAAGGCAGAGGTCACGTCAAGCCAGTCAGATGCAGCAACTGCTCACGATGCACACCTAAAGACAAGGCCATCAAGAGGTTCACCATTCGAAACATGGTCGAGTCTGCCGCGATCCGTATGGTACACAACGATTAGGAGAAACGAAATGGACATTAACATCGAATGATAGGTGATATCTCTGATGCCTCAGTTTTCACCGATTATGCCGTTCCTAAGATGTATCTGAAGCTTCAATATTGCGTATCCTGCGCTATCCACGGCAAGATCGTGCGGTATGTTGGAACGAGGCAGCGAATTGGAAGAAAAGTGAGCTAATGAATATTGCAGAGTCCGATCCCGAGAAGGTCGACGAAATCGAGCACCACCACCAAGAATCAGATACAACAAGGATGGCAAGAAGGTCAACCCACAACAAGCCGCTAAGACCGCCTAAGTTTGTGCAAGTTGATTTTTGCGGAGCCACGATTTGAGCTGGGGTATGGCAACAATATCATGTTGCCCTCGATGAAATGGATACCCATGAAACATGGTGTTGATAGAGAAGCACAAACTGTGCCGAAGCTTAAGGGTGTGGTCTCATTTCTAGCAAGGAGGAACCAAATGCCTCTCTAATTGGAGGGAGGAGGCTTAGCGAAAGGGACTGATCAGTTCTGGTCCAGCTATAAACCACGTCCAAGGAGAGAGCCATACGTATGGCCCGCATTCAATCAATCTTCCGCGACTCATCAAGAAATTCCTCTGATCTCTTCAGCTCTTTCGTATACCACCAATGTGGTCTTACCTTGTGTGGTCGAATCGTGAAACACCGAGAGCTCTGTCAGCGCAATTGCAATTTGTGTCATCTGCATCACAGTCGTGCCATGGGAATATATTCTCGGTGGATATCGCTAGACAGGCATGCGCTAATCAAAACCTTGAGGTGTTGTTCACCGATAGTAGAGTGAGTATTGACCTGTCCACACAATGTAAAGACCATACTTTTCTCATCTGAACGTGGAAATTGTAGCTCGATGATGTTGTATTACACCTGCTATCGTGTCACGAATCATCACAGCTCAATTCTGGCTCTCCAGCCTGTTTCCACAGCAAGCGTAACAAACGTAGCAAATCCCATGCAGTGAAACGTGCAGCTTGATGCAACCACTAGCTTCTTGGCATCGGAATCTGTTCGCAACATCGACCTCACCGGTAGGTTACCTCATGCAATACGTGTAAAACGACAAGCTCCTCAAGCCGCACCTCCACTCATTCAGTTGCATCCTCCAGCAGCATATGATAGTACTGTGATCAGAGACACTCCTCAGCATAGTGCTGCATCATCTTACCAGCTCACAAGCTGTTGAAACCGCGGCGGATACATCTCCCCTCGGCCGCGGCTCAAAGTCGTCAACCCACCTTCTACTTTCATACCGCGAATATGTTCCCATTCAGACAGGCGACCCGGAGGCTTTCAGTCAGACCTGTTCTACGTGCTGCACCTCTTTCCAAGAACACAGTTCCGAACAGATACCTCACAGTTACAAGATCAGTTCGCGCCACCACTGCTGCTAAAACAGGCGATCACGCCTCGGATGCAGCACAACACGATACACACGGCCATGATAGCCATTACGATCCTCCTGGTGGCTGGTTATGGGGCCTCCGACCTGGTGAGAAAGCTGAAAGAGAGGGGTGGGAGATTCCATTCTATGTGATGTGTGGTGCATATGTGGTTGCCATTGTGGCGTATACGATGAAGGAGGATACTTCGTGAGTCACCTGAACAAAAGAGGCCTAACACAAGAACACCGATACCGAGGCCACAAAACTAGACTTTTGCTAACATTAGTACCTTAGAATACAAACATGGGCACTCGAAGAGGCTCGAAGACGACTGGAGAAAGAGGGCCTGCTGGAAGACTCAGATGTGGCACGCTCAGCGACCGGCGCAAGTACAGCAGCGAAGGAGGGCACGGGAATCTACCAAGCATAAAACAAAAGAAGCTAGAAACATGCAGGCACGGCAGGGAGGGCAGTACCGTCATATTACCTTGTAAATATGCTTCCTCAAAGGAGCCATTGGTACAGAAGTGCGGTTGTGGACAACAGAGTCAACTGAAGGGACGCAGGTAGGATTTTTGAGTGGCGTTATCGGTGCTCAATCACAATGTTAGATATCATTGAAGACTTATTCAACATGCAGAGCCTTATCCACGTTGAACTCACGGACTCGAGTGCGTGACTCGAGCGAGGCAACAGCAGGGTGTTCTTTGATCTCCGAGTCCATGGTGTGTGCCTGAGGAGGCCGATGCTTGCAATTCCCCAACTACAGATAGAGTCCAAGATTCATCACTTCCCACGTCATCTATCCCAAGGGATTGAATGCTCGTTCTAACATTGGTAAGTCCCATCAATGAAGCACGAATATGCAGTTCCCATCAACTTAAACAGACGGCCTGTCTTTCGATGCTTCTCTGCTCTGGCCGATGGCCCAACGACAAGACACGGTTTGTGATTCTTACCAAACGCGCTTCGCACTGAGCTCATGCTCATTGAGAGACTGTTCATGATCCTGAGATGGACTTCTGCTCGCATGTACTGTGGTGCTTGTCTCACGTTGGAAGGAATTTGTGTTTAAGTGGGACTGAACGGTACGCTCGCTATATCATGTTCTCTTACCGGAAAGACAGACAACTCAGCACGGTAAGATCACGTTAGAGAACGGTGATCGTGAGGAGAGCATGTGCAAGACCTTTAAAGCATCTACGGGCTTGCTACGGCTAAAAGAGAAGCGGCATGAGGATCGATATGGGAATTGAAACTAGGGAGCCCATATCTGGCCTGGGCCGTAGGACAGTCATATCAACGAGTGGTCTGTGGCGGTATGTAGGTATTACTGCCAAGTCATACTCGTATTCTCATACATGATTCCAAACTTCAGGGATGTGCTACTGCCAGGTGGTAGTACCATGGATTGGGCTTTGCCACATAAGTGGATATGATGCCCCGTTCCTTAGCATATCGTGTTACTGTGGAGCATTTGGACTACCCAACATTGCCATTCTTAACATGTACGCAATCCTTTCATTTTGAACATCCTTCAAAGTTGATACCCTTTCATACCGCTTTGTGTCTTCTACCTCATGCGAAGAATGGTCCTCGCTGTATGTCCAATATCTATCCCCTCAGGTACTCATGATTAACCTTTCTAATTCGATGACGTTCTATATAGGCGGTCGGACAAATATGCTCCACATCATCACTGAACCACAACCTCGCCCAATGTCAGACACTGGTCACAAAAGCTGCTGAAGCTGGTGCAAAGGTAGGCGTCTATCCCGTGCTATGAGATGTTTTCAATGGCATCACAGTCGTTCAGCTCCACGTAGACGGTCTTGAGTGGCTTATATATATTCTGGTCTACCTCAGGCCACTTGGATGGTTATCATATCTCAAACATTCACTGTGTCAACGGCATTGCTTATTCCTCCCATAGGCTATCTTCCTTCCCGAAGCGTCAGATTACATTGGCAGTTCACCGGACGAAACAGTCAACCTTGCCCAACCAGCTTCGAAATCATCTTTTGTTCTTGGCCTCCAAAAATTAGCCAGGAAACATGATATATCTATCAACGTTGGTCTCCACGAACCGACGTCACCCCCATCAAATCGTATTCTCAATACATTGGTGTGGATTGATAAATCAGGAGCACTTATAGATAGCTTTCGCTACACAAAACTGCACCTCTTTAATCTCGACCTATCCGATAATGACCCACCTGGTCCAGTGATGAAAGAGTGTAACACCACTGAGCCTGGGAATGAGATCGTGCCGCCTTTTGATAGCCCAGTCGGGGACGTGGGCAGTCAAATATGCTTCGATGTTCGATTTCCCGAACCTGCTATCAAACTGCGACGGCTGGGCTCACAGATTCTTGTATACCCTTCTGCCTTCACTGTCCCCACAGGCAAGTTGGGACACTGGGAGACATTACTGAAGGCACAGGCAATCATGAACGAGTGCTATGTCATTGCGGCTGCGCAGTGCGGACGACATAATCAAAAGAGAGTGAGCTATGGGGACTCGATGGTCGTCAATCCACGAGGCGAAATTGTAGGGAGGTTGAACAGGGTGGACAATGCGGATGACGAGAAGGAGTCTGCGAGGGAGCCAGAGTTATTGATTGTTGATATTGACTTGAGCTTAGTTGATACTGCAAGGAAGAACATTCCCTTAGTGCGACGGACAGATGTCTATCCGCAGATATGATAGTGTCGGATTCCACACGCCGCCTTACTATACCGTTGGAGTTCACTGTTGTGTGTTATTCTTGTCTACTCAAGGTGATTCCGTGGTTCATTGTTCGCGCAGTACATCTGAGCAACGTCATTTGACCTATCACATCGGAACAGCTTAGCTCTTGCAGAGTTACTGGCGAAGATTCAGCAGAACTCTTCGATTGAGCAAGCCTAAGGTATGTCATTTGCTAACGAACTCTCCTCATATGTCTGACTATATAGATATCATAGCATAGAAAAGTGGATAGACACAATGGAGACTATAGAAGCCGTTTATCCTCGAAATTCTCCCCAAGTCTACTCCTGCACACTGACAACGACTTTTCCACGCGCTCTCCCACTCAAAACGCGCTCATAGGCCTGCCAGGATCCAATAATTAGCCAATACTCGACAAGAGCAAACCACACCGCCGTCGGCAGCATAGATAAAAGAGTTCTTACCTTCAACGCATCATCCATCTTCCAAACACTATCAACGACACCCTTGACCTCGCCTTCCTGCACAAGGTGTTCTACAAGCCTCATCGTTCTTGTATCAATCTTTCCAGAATGAAATAGTCCTCTCCGAGGCACTCCACCTAGAGCAACAGGCCAAATACTGTTTATCGCAATCCATACTAGCCAGCTTACAGCCAGGTACACAAAGATCAGTCCTGCTAAGGGATTTCGTTCTGAATTGCTGGATGTGACAGGCATATTCCCAGCAAAGGCAAATGTACCATCTTTTTTGAGGTAAGCCGGACAGTGCGAGTAGAGGAGTGAGTCGGAGCCAGCAATGTCGATTACTACATCGAATGGGCTTCCGGAATACTGCCTTGCCAGATGCTCGTGGAGCTTAGGGTGTTTTGTGTAGTCGACAATCTAAGTCTCTGTCAGCAACCACAAGTGGGGAGGTCTATATGCCTCAATGTCTGGTACTCACCTCATCAGCGCCCAACTCCCTGACCAATCTCGAGTTCTTTTCCGAGCAGGTTGCCACAACGCGTCCCTCCTTACCAACAAGCACTTTCGCAAGTTGAACCATTATGACTCCAGTCCCACTACTGCCAGCAGTGATCAATACTCGTTTCCCATTTCCGGTACTCACAATTTTCTCGTCATCACCATTTACATCACGTTCGATCTTCAACAATTTACATAGTTCTAGAAATTGTATAGCTGTGCATCCTGAACCACCAAGGCCTGCAGCTTCTTCAGGCTTCGCATTCAATGGTCTGCGTACCACTGTGGCCTCGGGCAGGATGACGTACTCGGCTAAAACGCCGTTGAAGTCTCTTGCGGCCCGTGGATCCAGCATTCCAAATACTGCATCATCTGGACGAAAGCGAGAACTGATGGTCGTTCCAACGGCTTGTCCGGTGATGTTGGAATTTGAAGAGGCAATAATTATGCCTGAGAACTCATGTTCAGGGAACCATGGATTCGAATTGAAGTGTGGGAGTAAGGTCATGAGTTTGACGGTAGGTGCGAATAAGGCAACGTGAGAGATCTTGATTAGAACTTGACCAGGTAAGAGGTCAGTGGGTTGTGGCTGGGGCAGATCATGCCGGAGTTTCAGGACTTGTGAGGGCGTGCCGCGGGCGGTGTAAGCCCAAGCTTTCATGGTGGACTGAATGGTCAATGGATGGAGGTATCAAAATGGTCTTGTTGGCTATTACGACCATGATATAGTATCTGCCAACGACATTCAGCGATTATATCTGCCTACGCGTGGTCTCAGATTCAGGCTGCCTGTGGACGACGTCTCAACGCGTGTTGGTCCGTGTTTCGGCCGGGCAAGCTAGGCATTGCCGCAGTAGGACCGAGCAACAAGAATAATGAAGTAGATGACACTCAAGCGAGTGATTTTAAAAATGTAACGATCGAGTGATCAATTTCAGTGAGTTTGGAAAAACGACATCCTAACATACCCAAGGAATGCTTCGTAGGCCGTTGAGGCCATGGCTGTGGAAGAGCTGTGTGAGAAGTCGTCTGACCGACGTCCGCCTCCTGCAAACGACAAAAGTCTGATACATGCAATCAATCATCGCACGTACGATCTGATGTATGCTGAACATAGTCTCGTGTAATCATTATACTCCCATCATCTGCGATACTCGGGTGATGTTGTGCACAACGTAGTCATGATAGATAGGTTAGGCAGGTCAAGAATCAGATGATTCGTTACTCGTGGAATAGCTCGTTAACAAATCTCTTAGAGAACAAGATTGGTAATGGCTACTCGATCTTACCAGTAAGTCCACTACTTAGCTAGTCATTCTTGTCGTGATGTTTGACTTGCATCGCGTCCAGGTCATGGTCGTCGTCAGTGACAATGTGATGATTCTCTGGAGCGAGCATCAATGAAACCTACAGTAGCAGCATGTACAGTAGCATGCAGCGTGCAGCATACAGCATGACTGGCTTCCAGAAGAGGGACTAGCGCGGGAGTTGTGGCCGAGACAGAAAGAGGATGAGAGTCATGCTCGTCTGCTGCAGGCGTGTTCTGCACATGAGCGGTGTTCGTATTTGACTAGATCAGGCGTCACTCTGCGTGCAGCAGAACTGTACCGTACAAGTAGTGCTATGCAGATGTAAATTGGACGGGAAGAACACGAGCTGTGGAGAAGGAAGTTGACAGTATGGTACTGTTCAGTACAGTATTTGAATGAGGTGCCCCAAGTGTCGAGTATTAGCTCCAGTTCATGCTTGTTAACGCTCGTTCACCACCAAAGAACCGGCATGACGCTGACGCCATCGTTTCTGCGAGTTCCTGATAGCCGGCAGTGACCGGTAAGTCCATGTCGACTTAGCTGAGTCATCCAATACTGCCTTGTGCAATCACGGCTAAATCAATCACGTTCCGCACAGCACAATTCGTCTTTACCGTGTTAACAGCACAAAACTATGAATTCATCCCGAGAAATCTATTCGAGTATCATTGAAGCAATCGTAAACAATGACTGGCTTCAAAGACAAAAGTCCATGAGCTCTGGTGGGCCTTACCAGCATGGAATCACTTGACTGACGATGACCTAAATATCCCCGAGGCGGATGTCGTTCCTGCTTTTGCTGTGGTATGTGTGCCTCAACGATTCGCTGTTTGTACTGAGAGTTTTGGAATGTTGCTTCACCCTGGTCGAGCGGGAACGCGGCACAAGAGAATTGTCAAACAACTGACTGTTTACCTTGTTTCCTGGATGGGATTGCAGCAACGCGTCAGAAGGAATGGCTAAAGCCACGCGTTCATTGGTGCCAAGAAAACAGCTCCTCCACCAACGCACGTTACGGCGAAGCTGTTTTTAGGCTCATCCGAGCATGGCGAGCATAAGGGTGCAGCACGCCTCATCGGCTTCTCCACCCCGTATGCAATAACAATCTAGTTTCACCCAAAACATGCTTCTTACCACTATCGATCATTGCTTATAAACTCTGTCTCTGCTGATAAGCTGCCAGCCATCAATCAAACTAGTCTGGCCAACATGGTCTCAGGCTTCCTTCGCGTCAGAAGCTAGAGGCCCAGAAGTTCCAAGCTCCCAGCTCGGCTACTGATGTTTCTTGGGTGTATCAGATGTGGTTGAGCCTTCGAGTCAATGTCAGAACGCTGCGTGGTTAATGGAAGCACCTGGAAAACAGCCTGTTTCGAGAAAAAGAACAAAGCACCATTTGTCGTCCTGTCAGGCTTCATTTACGCTGTCACGCGTTCTGCCGAGACAAATAAGCTCCTTGGAAGCTGTCAGGGCCCAGGGTGAGACAAATTGAGTTTGAAGAACCGCTTATGCTCTGACCAATATCCTTGCATGACTTCACGCATAGCCGCAGCTACCTAGCGACCTTCATCCCCGCAACAGCGCGTGTCAACAGTCCAATCAGGCTGCCAGAGGGCGCTGAATGGCTGCTGCATGAAAACTCCTGGTGCAACTCGACAACTCGATCTGATCGCTACTCAATGCTCACTTTGATCTATGGAATTCAGTCCTTACTGGTGCCATCAGTTCGGCGTCTTATGGTCAGATCGACAGGCTATCAGTGCTTGTTCTTCTTGACCGAGCGGACTTTTCTGCTTATTTAACAGAATCACGCCATGTCTGGTACATGCAAAACGGACCACATTCCATAAGATCCCGCTT
>Ga0115854_10030_pt1 | contig 28384 bp, 26 predicted proteins | sample InSIn2SAF170_FD_83868 | JGI IMG/M metagenome (GOLD analysis project Ga0115854, IMG submission 83868)
ACTGTGTAGGGATGGTGGTAGAGCTTCCTGGTTTACTTCTGCGTACATAGGCGAGAGATTGTTGAGCTTCAAATCTAGCGTCGCCTTGTGACATACCGACGGCTTGAATTAGAGCTTTTTCAGCTGCTTCATAGTCCTTCATCATGGTGTGAATATCTCCTTTTAGCTTCCATGCATTGCCGTTCAAGTTCTCGAGCCCGATGATGGAGTTCACGTTACTTAATGCCTCATCGAGCTGTGGAGGGTCGACCATGATTCGTGCGCGTGCGAGCTGCAGAAGCGCGTAGGTATTCTGGGGCTCTAGGCTGAGAGCCTCGTCGTACATGAAGATAGCTCGGGCATAGTTGCCCTGGTTGAAATACTCCTCCCCACGAGTAAAGAAGGTGATGTTTTGAGTCGGTTGTTGAAGCTGGTTTTGAGGCTGGACGAAGTCGTTAGGTAGTTCATTCTGTCATATCTCAGCCAACACTTTGGTACGAGTCGATGCGACCGCGACCGCAACTACGACCTACCTGCGATTCACTTGGGGAAACGAACGATGCGAGACATTACTGCTCGGGTGTTGTGGAGTGCTCGTGCTTGATCCTCGGTCGCTCCTTCTCCAGAACGGCATGATTGATAGCACGTCTGGAAACACGCAGAACAGGCGTATAGAACTGATTGTAACGCAAGCTGATACTCGGCGTGTTGCGGAGAAGACTGCGACACATCTACCACACCGCAGATATCTCTCACGTTAGAGGTACATCTGGAGTTAGGCTCGACTGCAGCTTTCGAGATACCTACTCACTGAAACAGGAGCTTCGACCCCTCATGCGCCAAGTCCCATGGTGCAACTCTTGGCCTCGGCAAATTTCCACCAAATCTGCGTGTCGAGTGAAGCACGTCGCCGCATGCATACCTAGTGAACGAGCAAGTTAGCTTTTGTTGTTCCTGCTTCCGCTGCTTCGTAGTCAGATTTTACGGTCAGGCACCGACTCATCGTCTGACCTCGATGCTGTTGATGGAGCTGGCTTTTTTATTGGACGTGCCGAGGAGCCCAATAGCATGGCCCAAGTGCCACAGCGTGGCGAGCCGGCTGCTGTATGATGGTGATCGGTTTTGAGTTGACTAGGAGGCATGGCAAGCCACGATCGGCATCGGTTATGCTTTACACGTGTGATACGCTGAGGCTGACGGCAGTGGTTGTAACGACGACATTGACTCAACTCCAATCTAAGACGAAACTAGTTAGAAATGGTCGTGAAGATAAATTACTGTCAACCACCACTTGGCGAGATCCACCACCTCGCGAGACTTTCGTGATCTACACCGATATCGCGTCTTTGTAGACTATTAGCCACCACTTCCATTGCTTACCAATCAACGTACACTTTTTCGATCTATACATCAACTACGTCTTGACATGTAATCTAATAGCACTTCGTAAGTATGATAGCATCTAGCACTAGCACGACGCTGCGACTAAGCTTATAGACCAGCAGGTTATGAGAAAGCCGTTCTGACAATAGATGAATAGAACAATTCCAAATATGGTTCGCATCAGACATGATGAGAGTATATCCATTAATGAAGGACTTCTCTAAGATAGTAATGCGTAATAGGACGCACTTCGCGATACAAGTAGCATGGTCACGATGTACTACGTACTCCAAGGGACCTTTGCGCCGCTGGAATGACTCTGTCCAGTGATGAATTTCTACTCTAACATGCAAGCGCAGCGTCCAATTCTAGCACCAGTGGTCACGACCTGGGTACAATACGCGGCGGATGTCCCTCTCAATTCAGCTATGTGCTGGCTTTTTCCCGTATATCGCAATCCTTTAACAAGGTCAGTATAGTTCATGTCGCTTGCGGACCGAACTTACACTTTTTGGTAACCATGCAGCCTCGAATTACGCCACTCATTTCTACATTCTGCACAAAACACCTCAACTTCTTCCGACCTCCACCCGAGCACCCGAGTGAAAATGCCAATCGTGAAAGCGTGTAACCCGTTCAGGTGATTGAGGAGAGTATACTATATCACTTCAGCAAGTGGTTCGGAACCGACGATGTGGCTTGTACTTACCATGCCAATACGCTTTAGCGTTTTGAGCTTTGGCCAGGTATTGTGCGGCCGCTTCCGAATTACCTCCTGCACAACGGTGAAACCGACCTCCTCCATGAGACGCCTGTAATCCTCGAGAGGAAGGATTGCACGTCCTGCTCCTGCACAGCCCTCTTTGAATAGCTTCCCCCACTTCAGGGAATTGGATTCTGTAGTCAGTGTACCATCGTCGCAGTAAGACTCAGGATCGATATCGTGGAGCTCCAAGTATCCACCAGGCTTCAAGGCTGCGAAGGCTCGTTGGAAAAGTTTGGGATAGTCAGTAACGCTGGCCAGTAACAGCCGGCCGTGAATGAAGTCGAAGGTGCTGTCCCTCCACATCCAATCTTGCTCGAAATCATCGACCAGGAACTCGCAGTTTGGAGGCACAATTTGAGGTTGCACTGGGGAGAGATCGCTACCTATCACATGAGCAGCCGGAAATTTGTCTGCCATCTCGATCGCCCAAAGTCCGGTGCCCGTCCCTAAATCAAGGATCTTCTGAGGTTCGGAAAGGGGTGCGAGGTAGTTTTCACCGAGCAACATCAGCCAGATATGATGCTCGAGGTCCATGCGATCAAGCTCGTCTTCGTCGTTAGGAAAAGCGTAAGCTCCGCTCCGAAATGAATGATAACGGCGGCCATTCTCGATTTCGAAGTTGAGGACCGAAGACTTGAGCGATGTGGTGTCACTGGCATCGTCCTCTCCGAAACCTTCATCGACCAAGTCATCGGCTTCGATAAGTACGGGCTCGAGAGGCTGTTGAGGTTCTTCAGCCATCACTAAACACGAGACTCTGGAACTTCAAAGATGTGCGTCTTTTCGGCCCACGATCTGATGGAAAGCCCACGGGTCTCTATCCAGAGAGTGAGTTATGGGCAGGTTCATGCTTGGAGATTGGTGGAGCAAGGGCATTATTTACAAGAGGTAGAGCAATCGGAGGCGCGGAGTAAAGAATCTCCCCACTATGTTTTGCTAACGCTCGTTGGTGATCGACTGTCCTTTTTGTTTTACCCTATCCTCAGTGGTACCCGGAGGCGGGACGTACCGTCGGAACAATTAGGAGCTTCCGACATCTCCACAGCCCACTACCCCGCTTGCGTTTCTTTTGCGGAGGCTTCTTCGGGTCGCTTTGTCTTTTCAGCTGTTGGACAACATTGTTGCCTTGATCGATCCGCAGCCCTCAAATTGGACAAGATGCAAGGAATATGGCAGACAGTACCGTATTGGTTGACAGCTGTCAGCGTCTTGGGGCTAACCTTATTCATCATTAGCGCTTGGCGGAATTACCGGCGTTTGAGCCACTTTCCAGGACCGTGGACGGCTTCATGGTCGAAATGGTGGATGATCCAAGCAACTGCCACCGGGGAGATGCCATTTCGCCTTGCTGACGCTTGTCAACGATATGGTAGTTTGACACGCATAGGTCCTAACGACTTGGTCACTGACGACGCCGAAGTGCTGCGTGTGATCAATGGGCTGCGTAGTCCATTTGTTCGGTCGGAATGGTACAATGCGACAGCTTTCAGTCACAATATGAACCACGCATTCTGCGAACGGGATGATAGTATTCACGCTGACAAAAGAAACAAGCTCATTCCCGGGTACTCAGGCAGGGGCATCGACCAATTGGAGAAACAAATGGACGATCGTATAGCCGACTTTTGCAAACTTATTGACCGCAAATATACGTCTTCTGCCACAGAGTTTCGGCCAGTCGATCTAGCACGCATCTGTTCCTACTTCACCATCGAAGTTATCTGTACACTAGCTTTTGGAAAGCCAATGGGGTTCTTGGAACAGGACGCTGATGTTTATGGCTACCTTGCGAATCAGAAGGCGATGCTTCCTATCTTTGAGTGGTTATCGACACTCCCAGCGCTAGAGAAATTTCTAAGAACGCCCTGGATTAGCAAGAGAATCATGCCTAAGAAGACTGACAAGACTGGTATTGGACTTCTGTTCAAGTTTGCTGAGAAGGCCGTGGCTGACAGACGAGCGTCTAAACATAATGACATGCTTGGATCGTTTCTCGACCACGGAGTTACTGATCAGGAAGCAGAACAAGAGGCAGTGTTGCAAATCATCGCAGGCTCCGATACGACAGCGACCAGTATCCGCATGATCCTGTTCTTCTTAATGACCAATCCTTGTGCATATCAGAGACTGGCGGAAGAAATCGAAGCCGCCGAGCGAAAGGGGACTCTATCGTTTCCAGTAATTCAGGACCACGAAGCGACACAAATGCCGTACCTCGAAGCTTGTATCAAGGAATGTCTAAGGATGTGGCCTCCTGTGGTAGGTTTGATGAGCAAAGAGGTTCCTACGGGCGGAGCTGTAATACTTGGCAAACATGTTCCGGCTGGAACTTGCATCGGTTACTGCGCCTGGGCGTTGCATCGAAAGAAGGAAACATTCGGCCCCGATGCTGACATCTTTCGACCTGAGAGATGGTTGGCTAGTGATAACGAAGAAATGAGGCTTGCAGAGATGAGTAAAACTGTGGATCTGGTGTTTGGCTACGGCAAAAATGCTTGCTTGGGCAAGCCGATTGCACAAATAGAGATGAGGAAGACTGTTGCGGAGTTGCTGAGGAGATTCGACGTCGGTATCGTTAGGCCAGAAAGGCCTTTCACTAGTGTCAACCGTAATGGACTATTCATCCAAGAAGCCATGTTCGTGAGATTTGAGAAGAGAAACAGGTGATCGTCCTGGGCAATATCAAAAAGTTACCATGAATTATGTCGATCTAGGTGCATGCATTGTAAAGGCAACTCTCTTTACACTGATTATGCTTGAGTTGCATAGTCATCACGACAGCGATGTCTTCTTGTACTTATGTAACCTTTACGTGTTCTAGAAGTTACAGTCAGAGTCTGTAGCCCACACTTTTCAAGGAACAAATAACAAAACGACCCCGAACCTTAAATCCCCGGGTCCGCTCGTGGAACCACAAATCCATCTCTGAGCCGAACCGATACTCAGGGTCTTCTGTACTTCACCAGCTAACTGGGAATAGGCAAGCCATGTCTACATGTTCGAGATTTGTTATACGCTCCTGTTTGCCGTTTGGGAAATCAGTGCATCATCTTGACTGTACTGGTTTGTCCACAACTTCAACGCACAGCAAGCCGGATGACAAAATCCGGCCCTACATCAAGCTTCAATCGAGATGAATATAAATCCATATCTCACGGCCGCACTCCTAGGTACCGGCACCCACATTTTGTACTTCCATTGGGGTGAGAAATATCTATATCCCTGGCAATACGTGCAGGTCTACACAGCCGGATGGTTGATAACTCTTGTTACCAAGCTGAAATTCAGCAATGCATCTACTCTAGAAGCATTCATATTCACCTCAATGGTCGTTACTGCCATTCTAACTGGCTTGTATGGTAGCTTAGTAACGTACCGGCTTTTCCTCAATCCGCTCAACAGCATTCCTGGGCCCTACTGGGCAAGACTGAGCAAGTTTGTTCTTTCCCTCCGACAGAAACGCGAACGAAAACTTCACAAGTACTTACATGCCAACCACCAGAAGTATGGCCGTTTCCTTCGCATCGGACCCAACGATGTTTCGATCACGCATCCTGATGCCGTGCAAGCCATTTATGGCGCTCAAAGCAGCTGCACAAAGTCTGAATTCTATGGGATCAACCTGCCGCGGCAATCATTACACATGACCAGAGACCCCGTCTTCCATGCTAGGAGGCGCAGAGTTTGGAGTCCTGCGTTCAGTGAAAAAGCAATTAGAGGATATGAGAACAGGGTGCAGAAATACCTCAAGAGCTTTGTTGCAGCAATTGACAAATATAATGGTGAGCGAGAAACCAAAGAAACCTGGCTCTCTCCTTGAATGCTGACCGGAATCATGGTAGGTCAACCGATGAACATGTCAAAGTGGTTCAACTTTTACACATTTGACATTATGGGTGATCTCAGCTTTGGTCAGTCGTTCGATATGCTGGAGTCCGAGGAGAAGCATTGGATCTTGAGTGTCATGAATGCTGGATTCAGAGTGGTGGCTTTCGCATTTCCGGGATGGTTTATGAGAGCGTTGACCACAATTCCTCGTAAGATGCGGGCTGCAGGTCCAAAGAATCAATTCTTTGAAGAGCGTCTGAAGAAGCGGATGAGCATCCAGGGCAAGTCTGAGAATCCAGACATCATACACTTCTTGATCGCAGAATACGAGAACGCGAGCGCGGAACAAAAACTGAGACTAATGAAAATTCTGCCGTTGGACTCACGTTTGATCATAATTGCTGGCAGTGACACGACAGCGACAACGTTGACACACTTGTTCTACCATCTTGCCACCAAGTCCGAGATCTTGCAAAAACTTCGGCACGAGATGGCACAAATCCTGCATGAAAGCGATGGCCAGCTGAACAATCAGAAGCTCCAGCACGCCAAGTTCCTCAACGGCTGTATCGACGAGACCTTACGTTTGAACCCGCCGATCGGATCAGGAGTTCCGAGAGTAACACCACAAGGAGGACTTGTGATAGCCAATACATACATCCCTGGAGGCACTAATGTTCAAATGCCTTACTATGCCATGGGCCACGGTCAGTTTCCAGCAGGCTCTGAAGAGTATTGGTTCTTGAGCAATGTGACTAACATGAAACAGAGGAAACACTGTTCGAAAGAGCCGAGGAGTTCGTTCCCGAACGATTCTTCTCGCGTCCAGAATTGATCAAGCACAAAGACGCTTGGGGGCCTTTCAGCATTGGTCCTTACAACTGTATTGGCAAGAACCTTGCCTACATGGAAATCCGAGTACTGACTGCCGCTCTGGTCATGAGGTATGATGTGAGTCTTGCCCCGGGAGAGGATGGTTCGAATTTGATCAACAACACCAAGGATCAGTTCACTTTGCTCTTGGCACCTTTCAATCTGGTCTTCGCGAAGCGTCAAGGACCCGGTTAAAATGCAACCTGATGAAGATTGCGACTATGAGCGAAGCATTGAACTCAATGCCATCGCATCATTCGAAGGCCCTGAAAGCAAGAGGGTGCTGCTATGCTGCGGGGCGAAATTATTTCGCATTCTTGGGTAGATGTGCTACCACAGATCGAAGAATGTTTTAAAATTGTAACGAAGTCGCTAGTAGTAGTCGTTAGGTACTGGTACCAACGACCCCGATAATGTGGCAAACTCGAAAACACGAGATACCAAAGTACCTAAGTGGTTCATGATCAGATGCGAAAAGGTGTGAACGAGTGTGACAAAGTACGGAGTGCCCCATAGCAAATCGTGTTTTCGAATTGGCGGCGATTGAGCGAGTACGACTTGCGTCTGGTAGTTGTACGACAGATTCTACCAATAGCACGCTCAGTAGGCAGATCAAGTGCCACGGTCCACAGTTGGACTGTGGCGTAATGACTTCTATATTACTCTTCCGAGCTCGGCTTTTCCGAGTCCGGCCCAAACACCTATATCGGACACTGCTGCTATAGATTGTACTCATTCTCACAATCTTTGAACATAATCGTGTAACTTAACATCGGCATTCAATTTTACTAGATTGCGATTAGAAGCTAAGCATTTCTGATCGGACGGCGCACGATGGACCCTGAAAAGATCCAAATCCCTCAACTCAAAAATCTAACAGCTGATAACATTACCGAAAACGTGATTACTATCAATAATGTAAACAACGACAATGCTAGAGTCCGATATGTGCTCGAGCGGCTAGTGGTACATCTGCACGATTTCGCGCGCGAGACACGCTTGAGTACAAAGGAATGGATGGCGGCTCTTGAATTCATGACAGCAGCTGGTAAAGTCAGTATCAATGGCCCATCGGAGTTTCACCTTCTGAGTAGTCTTTTGGGTCTATCGCTGCTGGTTGACTCGATGAACCATCCAAAGCCAGCTACAGCGACAGAAGGCACACTACTGGGCCCGTTTCACACAGATGATGCCGAACATCTGCAGAACGGGGCTCTCATATCACAAGACGCTTCGGGCGAACCACTTCTCGTTGTTTGTACAGTCAAAGACACTTCTGGCAAGCCTATCGCTGGTGTAGATGTGGATGTTTGGGAAACGGACTCAACGGGACATTACGATGTTCAATATGCTGATCGTGCAGTTCCCGACGGACGATGCGTCATGACCTCAGATGCTGAAGGAAGATTTTGGTTCAAAGGGATTGTTCCTGTCAGCTACCCAATACCTCATGATGGTCCGGTAGGTCAACTGTTGAAATTGCTTGGGCGACATCCTTGGCGTCCAGCGCACATGCATTTCACGTTTCAGAAAACTGGTTGGGACCCGCTGATCACGGCGTTGTTCATGAGGGGTGATCAGTATGAGACGTCGGATGTCGTGTTCGGAGTGAAGGACAGTTTGATCGTGGATCTTCAGGAGATAACGGAAAAATCACTGGACTCGGAGACAGGCGAGACTCTTGTGTCGAGATATGGTGTCACCGCGGGTACCAAGCTGTTGAAATACGACTTCGTGCTAGTCAGCGACGACCAGACCTTAAGTCTCAGGAACGACCGAAGCAAGGAAGCTCTGGAGAAGCTTGGTAGAAAGGTGAGGGTAATTGACGGCCTGCCTGTTCCAGAAATTGATTAAGCGAATAAGGTGGCTGATGGAAAGCATTTCCTGGTCGCTCAACCGCTATGTTCAATTCCGTCGTTCCTGTTTCTGATCTTATGCATAATGGTGAAGCTCTCCTCTCGTTCCATGAAGACCTATGCTATACGTTTCTCCTGCAGATTCTGCTTCCGCTGGTGGACCTCTTCCGCCTTCTTGTAGAATATGCTACCATCGTAGATACCTCGAATATCCTCTTTCTTCATGATTCCATCCTCGGGCCAAAGGAGAAGATACGTTGCAATCCCTATACGTATTAGCTTGTTTCCAAGCAAGTACTGGTGACTTACACTCAAGAAAGACTGCGAACCATCCGAAGAAATCGAAAACCATTCTTTGGCCCTTATGCAATGCCCATACATCTCCCAGTGTCAATCCGCCTTTGTTCCCTCTGTCATACTTGCTGAAAATATCCTCGAAGTTTTGTGGCTTGAATCGTCCTTCATTATCGTAGGTTCTACTCGAGCTGCCGTGTTTGTCTTTGTGAATCCTGGCCGTATATATTCTGAAAAATGGATCAGGAAAAACGCCTGGGCATGTTGGATAGGACAGGCCGAGATTGATGAAGTATGCAGCAAGCAGGCTCAGCAATGGGTTCCATCCGAAGCGACGACAACCATAATATGTATCTTGCGGCCAGATCACACCGTCATTATCGGTATCCCAATAATCGCAGTGTTGTTGTAGGACAGAGCGATCGCTATGAGCTTGAGCGTATCCATCGTCCGTGGTGCCATTGGGATGTTGTTCGTCCGCAGCAATATTGACTCGAGCGATTCCGAGATTCTGAAGCGCGTCATCTGGCTTTGAAATGTATGGTTTTCGTTCGATGGTGACAGGAACACTCGAAAGGTAAGTTGCGAATGAAGGCTGCGCCTCGCCATTGAGCTGCTGTGTTGATTTCTGCAGAGCACTGTAAGCGTCGGTCATCTTGAAGGTGACGAAGGATCAAAAGATTGCGAAGATGCTGAATCAACAAAATTATCAGCTTGAGACAAGATCAAGCTTAAGAGCAAATGAAGTTGAATTTCAAACCTCAAGAAATGCACATGTCAAAAAGACATATTTAGTGATGCAAAAACATGTGAAGTGGTTAGCATGACGTTGAGGGATAACACGCGAATCTTGAAATGCCATGGACGGATATGAGTCGAGCGAATACGCATCCTTGTTCTATCACCAATATCGCATCCAGGTGAGCAGACGACTGATTGGGAACGACAGCGTCTTTCTCGTCTGGTCAGGATTTTTCGACTATCCACGTGGAACCATTCGCTCTTGCTGTTGGGACACAGAATGTGGGCGTGATGCATGCTCTTTCTCCGACGATAAATATTCAGGACATGGACCAGCACACTGAGTCCCTGGAGAGGCCTCGCGTTCTGCTGCTTGTTTTGATGCTCATAAAGTGAATTTTTGATTGCTTCCCACGAGTAATATAAAGCATACATTGCCATCCATCCATATTGCTCTCTATGAATCCCAGCACCATCCATGCATGCGATCTATGTTCGTGTTATTCCATTACGAGGCATGGTCTGAGATCTTGCCGATTCAATAGTCTCGAGGTTCGGTGAGGTATCATCAGTCTGATTGAACAGAGCTGTACTCGACGGGCATTCCAAAGACCCTGGAAAACAGATGTGTCGCTGTCGAATTGAAAAAAGGATCTTCTGATGCCTCAATCCCACGATGCGGTCTTTGTACATGACTTATGGAGATCGTATGTTGCCAATATCAACGTTCAGCTCAACTTAGTGTGAAAGTGAGAGGCTCGAGCAGGTGATGGGACGGGAAATAAAATGCCTGCGCCGAACTGCGCTTTCGGCTGAGATACCGGAAGTAGAATCTGCCGACCTTTGTCTCCACAATCTACAAACGACCTTTATGATCGAGGTCCGGTAGCTACTCGTACTATCGAGCAGGATGCGACGAAGTAGTAACGAACGATGCTTGGATCTTGAACGAGATAGCAGGCGGTGTTTTCATTTGTGGCGCGCAGAGACATGAGAGAAAGACGTTGTGTCAGAAGCCAATCTAGTCGGATAATTAGCTACGATGCGATTTTTATCCAAACAAGCCTGTCTCACGTCTTCGTAATGTTGCTGCTCCTGCCACCATGAGCTGAACTCTTACTTGTTTGTATCCTGGCTAAGAAGTGTACATAATGAATTCGTATTTCTTAGACGCCATCAGATAACAGCTCACCTGTTCCATGAAAACGAATACCGCGTTCACGAGTAGTGTCAACATGATGCGCGTTGGTACATTCAAGGAGCTAACGAGTATGATATACTGCTAAACATCTCATGCTTGATGATGCGAAGTTCGGATTGTGTCTGCTTGCTCATTATCAATCACTTCTTAGTGCCGCCGCCTCTTCCACCGAAAGCCCAGCTAATCTGATTCGCAACATGAATGTCAACACCGAGATCTTCCGCCATGGTCCACACGAGTCCGGGGTTCTTCTGAAACCACCTCCCGCAGAATACAGCATCCAGACCTTCGTCCATCAATGCTTGAGCCTGCTGGCCGTCGTTGATCGAGCCGACTGAAGTGACTAACAGCTTGTCGCTTACCTTGCTCTTCACGAACCTCGCAAGAGGAGCCTGGTACGATTTCTCATCCTTAGCAACCTTCTGCTTCGGATGTAGACCTCCCGAGCTGACATCCAACAAGTCGACACCATGCTCCGCCAGTATCGGTGCCAGTCGAGCAGTATCTTCTTTTGTCCAGCTTTCCGGAAATTGGCCTTCCAACCAATCCGTGCCACTGATTCTCAGAAACAACGGCATGTCTTCGGGAATGTTAGCACGGACTAAATCAACAATCTCCAGTGTTAAGCGAGTTCGGTTCTCAAAACTGCCACCGTATTCATCGGTTCGCTGGTTGCTCACAGGACTGAGAAATTCATGCAAGAGGTAGCCATGTGCGTTGTGAATTTCAACCACGTCAAAACCAGCCTTTACTGCTCGCTTGGCGGCGGCAACCCATGCATCTTTGAGTTTGCCGATGTCGTTTTTCGTTAGAGCATGAGGATTCGGGAAAGCATCACTGAATGTAATCGCAGAGGGCGCCCACACATCGTTCGGCCAGCCATTCACTTCCTCGACAGCTGTGGCACCCATCGACAGCCACGGTGCCACTGTGCTTGCTTTTCGTCCAGCATGCGCCAGTTGAATTGCGATTTTCTGGCCCTGACTATGTGCAAACTCGACAATACGTTTCAAAGGTTCAATCTGTCCGTCCTCCCAGATACCAACATCTTCGGGCGTGATCCGGCCTTGCGGTGTGACACCCGCAGCTTCCACAAAAGTGAGGCCTGGTCCACGCTGAATAATTCCGCCAAGATGAGTGAGATGCCAATCAGTTGCATACCCGTTCTGCGCAGAGTACTGGCAGAGCGGAGACAGCCAGATTCGGTTCTGAAAGGTCGTGCCACGGATTTTCAAGGGCTGAAAGAGCTTCGGAATAGCGTTGCCATTTGGTTGAGGGTCAATAGCAGTACCACTTGCAGGTCGTTGAGCGGGTGTAAAGTATGATATGCCCTTTGCTGGTAAATTAGGAATGACTTTCCTCTCATCGATGGAACCCATATTTGCGACTGATTGTATGTGATGCTAACAGCGGAAATCATGTTAACAGTTCTTGCGTTTATTATGCTGCATCAAAACTCTGGAACTTTCGGGTAAGGCACCAGATGACGCAATCCTGATGCCAAACCGGAGCACGTCACTGATCGCGATTATGTTCCTGATTGGTTCGAAGAATGCTCCCGAGGACAAGAAGCTTCAAGTTTGTTTCATGTTGGAGTTTGTAGGGTTAACGACGTTTCCTGGGTAGCTCAGCAGCCCGGTCGGACGTAGGCGGCGAGATCAGAAAAGTATTGACCACTGAACGAAAGGTCAGCCTAAAAGGAGCTATGCAAAAAGAGCGAGCCTAGGGGTTATTCCCACTTCGATTCCTGTTGCCTGCTCACGCCTTGCTTCGGACCAAAGTCAGAATCTCTCCTTCTTGTCAATAGACCTAAGTTGATGCTCCGGGCTCGATTGAGAGCTGATAGGATTGGTTCTTGATCAGCGGAGATTGTCAAGTTCGAGGCGCTTCTGGCAGTAGGCAGACTGTGCGCAATCACAAGTATGACTCATGAGGCAGGCACATGCGAGCGACCAGAGTCTGGAAACTTTGAGCAGGCCATCAACACAAGAAGGTCTCTGGGAAGAGCTATCGGACCGCGTTTGATAGGTGTCTAGTTGGTATGTCGGCATACCTGTCTTCTTCATACCATTGCTCAACCATCCACTTGCACCATCCATGATAGCCGTGTCTCGTATTTCTTGCAACACTTTAGGAATCGTGATTTATTCAGCAGGCCAGCTCCTGTTCGTGCCAAGTGTCTGGTTTGATTTTTCTCCTTCTGTCAATCGCTTTGTCCAATCCTTCTGTATGAGCAGTGTAGAGTTCTCCGTCGCTTTCATTTGTAGCGTGAACAAGCCTCATGTTGCGACTTGCTAACTTGTTCGGATTTGACATCGTTGGCCACCATAGAGGTCAACAAGTCCACATATAGAGTGGTTGTACGTCAAGGGCTGTCGGTCTCTTCTCGTATGCCCCATGTGCTTTTATCGATGCGATCGTTATTGTAATCGTCCTTCCCTTGACTAAATCAATCTTGATAGGGGCATTGTGTACAGTAGTTCGAGCAGTCTTGGAGGAAAAGAAAAGCACCTAGCTTGAACTCTTCATGGCGTGCGCACAACCCACGGGTTCGTAAGCTTGTTGAACATCAGCTCTCATGCCTTCTTAGCCCCTTCGGAATTCCGAGTCCATCTCTTCGACCATCACCACCTTGCGCTGCTATACCGCAATGTCCCTCTAAAGGTCAAGAAGAGAGGCTGGGAGGTCGATTGATAAGTGGGCTAAGGTGCATAGCAGCTAGATCCTGTTGCTGGTGCCAAGTCTGGCGGCATTCAAGGCGAGACTGCGTTGTATTACCAAAGCAGAAAGCTGGGAGTGGGAAAGAGGTTGGGCTGGGTTGAAGGTAAAGCCGTGCGTGCACTTGGCCAGTCTGCGCAAGGTCTCCTATCATTCAATCACCTCATTCTCGTTTGGCACCTAGGCTGTGAATGTGGCTGCCTCTCGGGAAGCATATTGGCGAGTAGCGCTGAGTACAAAAGTGGCAGAATAATACCCCTACACAAGCATATGCAGTATCTTCGCAGTTGTCCATGAGCAACTACGTGCCGCTTGCCAGAAATGGAACTCACTATTTTTAGCTGTTGAGTCCAAGTCGCTGGCGTGTTTTGTTTGCTTTACTTTGTCACTCTCTTCCGCTAAAACTGATGAAATCAATGGATTTTTCTGACGTATGAGTATGGATTACTACACAACACTCAAGGACTGCGACATTGCATTGCTGAGAGCTCATGGACTCCACTGGAGGTAACTGGTCGATCTTGACAAGGCGCAGACACCGACATCCCATTCGTGCAAGCGTGAGGCCCCCCAGGCTGCAAGCACTCGAATGTGATCCAATGAGACTTGGAAACTTATGAGTGGGGAGTACGATAAGTACCGCAGATGATCTTACCCTTCATGGACTTGTTTGCAGTAATCACGTTTCCTTCTTCTACCAGTAGTACGTATACTCTTACCGTACCAGGGTGGAGCAACCTACTGAGCCTCTCTCGAGGCACGATGCTATTCCATTTTAGGAATTATGCCGCGCTCTTCGAGGTCACATCAAGATAAAGAAATGTTCTCTTGAGGCCGTGCCATAGTGATTCTTTGGCTATTAAAGACCATAGAGCCAAGTCGGATTTGATCGAACCCTCGCTCAAGCACACTCATATTGATACCTCAAGTATTTGAAACAAAGAAACTGACCACTTTAATCAGAACCAATACTTTAAGCCGGTGTCTTCTTTGAAGCTTCAGCATCTCAACCAACATGACGAATTTCGAGTACAAGCCAAGCATGAAAGAATTCGAGTACATGTCGACCACCGATATGGGGTCATCCACAAGTCTAGTCGCCAACAACGGAACACTGTTATTCCACTACGACAACTGGAAAGAAACCAAAGCTACCATTACCACCTCAGACTCTGGAAATCCAACAACTCTCTACAACACAGAGAAGCACCTCAGAAAACCAAACATCATCATTAGGACTGGCGACACGACAACATCCCCACCACTCGCCAATGTCAACCTCCACTGTTTCAGCAACAAAACCGATATAACCTTCCATCCCGATGCTACAAACTCTCAGTCTATAACCCTCCAATCCAGAAGGACGTGGTCCAAGAAACCCGAATTCAGCTTTTCATCATCCATATTCAACACAACTCTCACCTGGGAAATTCCATCATCATGGAAAGGGTCAACCTTTGTCCTCCTGACTGAGAGTGGGACGACGTTAGCCCGTTTCGAACTTGAACCCGCCATGAAAAACTTCCATGGGAAGAAGATGGGCAGACTAGAGCTTATGCCCGAGGTCATGGAAAGGAAGCAAGAAGGCGTGGACGAGGTAGTAGTGACGGCGTACACGGTGGTGCAGTACTGGGTGACGAAGAGAACGAATGAACTTGCTGCTATTACGACAGTATAAGCTCCTGAGGTGGTGCGGTTCCAAACGGCAAACCGTAAGGATTGGTCTTATGAGGCGATTGAGTTGGCCGGGAGACTCTCACTGCAGGTTGGAGGTTGATAAGTTGTGCTGTGAAATCAAATTTATATGGCCGCCAGTTGGTGGAACACATGGTATATATGTACATCTACGACTTTAGCAGGAACTTATGGCTTCAAATCCAATATAGATGAGGATGGATTGTCCCTGTTATTGTACATCTAATCTAGTAAGTCCGAAATAACGAAACTAGGACTGTGTTGGTCAGTATTGCTCAACAGAAGGCGCACCTCCATACGTGCTTCAAAAGTGCTAGGCCTCGAACTCTCTCACCGATCCAACGCCTGCGCTCGACACATACTCCAATACACGCCCCTTCGAGCCAGCAGCTCTCTATGCGTACCTTTCTCAACGATCCTCGTTCCACTCTTCCCTGTCACGTTCCGTTCCCCAAACACAAAGATTACGTCAGCGTTCTGAATTGTCGCGAGCCGGTGGGCAACTGCAATAACCGTCATGCTTCTCTGTCCAGCCAACCGCTCGATAGCTCCTTTGACTAGCTTCTCCGACTGACTGTCCAAACTACTCGTTGCCTCGTCCAGCAACAATAACTTTGGCTTCCGTAGCAACGCTCTCGCAAGGCACAATCGCTGCTTCTGACCACCAGATAATGCAGTCTGTGTATGTTGGCCTAACTCGGTGGAATATCCTTCTGGTAGAGAAACGATGAAATCGTGGATCTCGGCGTCACGGCATGCTTGTGACATGGCTTCTTCGGAAACAGTCGATTCATCAACGCCCATTAGCAGGTTTTGACGGATGGTTCCGGAGAACAATCGTGGTTCCTGAGCGACAAGGGATATGTTGCTGCGGTATGAGTGGATATCGAGCGTGGTAACATCGTGATCATCCAGCGTGATTGTGCCTGATGTTACATCGTAAAAGCGCTCGAGAAGCGAGATTGTGGTTGTCTTGCCACATCCAGAAGGTCCCACGAAAGCGACGAACTGGCCTGGCTCAATTGAGATGTTGAGGTTCGTGTAGAGTGGCGTCGAGTTGCTCGCGTATGTAAAGTTGACATTATGGAAGTCGATCTTGGCCCCTTCTCTAGGAGTATCTTGAACTGATGTCTTCGCACTAGCGGTACCGTGAGCTACTTTGCTTCGTAGTTCCATGATTCGATTTCCGGCAGCGGTTGAAGATGCAATACTAGGTGTGATGCTGAGGTATGTGCCTGCTGCCTGACTACCTTGAATAATCGCGGAATAAACAACAAAAAATTGAATAGGCTGGTATTCTCTGGATGCGAGCAGTTGACCACCGTACCAGAATGTGAGTGCCATACTCAGGAGTTCAACACTATCGCTAAAAGCATATATTAATGTCGCATAAACAGCCTTACGTGTTGACGCTTGAATTTGTGCCCGTAGCAGTTTCTGGTACCTTGTGACAACGGCGTGCTCCATGGTGAGTGAAGAAACTGTTCGGAAAGCACCAATGGCTTCGGTCGCGAACTGAGAGCTGGTCCCAAACACCTCCGAATTCATTTTCTCGAACTGTAAATCATAGCGCACGCGAATGAAGCTCGCTGTGACGATGACTGGCATACAAGCAAGAAACGCCACCAAGGTCAATTTCCAGCCGAAGTAGAACGACAAGATCACGCTCCCAACGATATTGAATAGTGAGATGAGCGGGAAAGCGCTGTTGAGGCCCAGGAGCTCGTGGAGTTGTTTGGGGTCGTTTGAGAGTCTGGACATAACGGAACCGGATGAATTGTCTTGGAGGTCGAAATAATGAATTGGCATTTGTATGGTTGACCGAAAGTAATCCTTGCGGCAGAACGTGCTAACATACTGGACACCGTCAGTTTTGCCAATCGGGGGTAAGGACAACATACAGCCGAAACAGTTGCAGAAGCAGTACCAAGCGTAGCGTAAAAAATGGCTACTGCTACTGCTAGGATGAAGAACCACAATGCCCATTGGTTTGCCGCATCGATAAGTCTTTGTCCAGTGTACTGGAATGTTTGTATGAGGTGAGCGAAAAACCAGCTTTGCATTGCAAAAGATGCTTCTAACGTTAGTTCAGGATGTGCAAGTGTATGAGAAAGGCTCACCTCCACAACCCATGGTTGCAAGAATGACAAGAGCAAAAAGTGGCCATCGTGCTCGCTGCTCGAGTAAAAAGACGCCAACAGTGCCAAAGAAGCCCTTCTTTTCGTACGACGAACCTGTAACTTCTTTCACTCCTTGTTCCAGATCATATCTCGCAACATGTGAATTAGTGGTTGAAAGCGTCCTCTCTCGTTGTAAAAAGTCCTGCTCGGAGGTCTCGTTGACGTAGGCTGCAGTCTTCTCTGAGGGCAATGCCTTAGAATCAGTTTTTTCTTCCTCGATTTGCTGCGCTTGGACAAGCCCTCTGTAGAGACCATCCGAATTCGACATCAGGTATTCGTGTGTGCCCTCCTCAACCTTACTACCGTTACGGAGCACAACGATGTGATCCGCTTTCCGAATAGTGGACAAACGATGCGCGATCATGACGGTTGTCCTATTTTTTGAGGCTCGGTCGAGGGCTGCTTGCACAATCTTCTCGCCTTGGACATCAATTGAGCTGGTTGCTTCATCCAGAATAAGGATTGCCGGCTTCCGGATGATGCTTCTTGCGATTGCGATCCGTTGTCGTTGTCCACCGCTGAGCTTTATGCCGCCCTCACCAACAAGTGTTGCATACTGCTTCGGCAATTTCTCGACGAATTCGTCTGCAAATGCCTCCTTGCAAGCGTCCTTTACCAGCTCGAGCTTCTTCAATTGGTCAGAATGTTCCCACTCGGTACCGATGAGTCCATATGCGACGTTAGTCTCGATAGTATCGTTGAACAAAAACGGTTCTTGTTGGACAAGACCAATTTGGGAGCGCCACCATTTGAGCTCGAAATCGTTGATATTGTATCCCGAAGTCGAGATGGATCCCTTCAAACAAGGCATAGTCTTCTCTTCGGTGCCACCAGCACTTGGGATTTTCTTGTTGGAGGCATGAATGCTGGTCTTCTCATCTATAGACTGCTCAGTCCCCTTCAAACTGTACCATCTTTCGAGTAGGGCGACGATTGTGCTCTTGCCTGATCCGGATGGTCCCACCAATGCAGTAGTCTTTCCAGCCTTGAACACAGCCGAGAAGTCTTTGAGAACCTGAACATCGGGTCTTGTAGGATAGGAGAAGGAAATGTTCTTCAGTGCGATGTCGCCATGAGCGGAGACATCGGGCGCCGACAGCCCTTCAGATTGAACGCTATCCGAGTCGATCAGGTCGAAGAAATTGGTCGAGGCACTGACGGCCTTTATGATGTCCATCATCGGTTGAACAACGTTTCCCAAAATCATCGTCACAACAAGCACCGAAAAGAAAACACTATGACACCGTCAGCCAACGAGCTGTCCTCAGACCAGTGATACTCACATGATGACAGTTCCCACGTTTGCGATGTGGCCTTCACGGTAAAGCTTAAGTCCAAACCAGAAAGCAAGTGCATAACAAGCATAGATCGCGAAATATATTGGGGCCAGTTGCATACCCATCACCGGCCCCATTTTCATGGCATATTTGTGCGATTCGTCCGCAAACTTCGAGTGCTTCTTGACGAGCTTCGGCTCGGCGCCTAGGGAGAAAACTGTCCTAATGGAGCTGATGGCTTCTGAGGCGACAGTAGCATGCTTCTCGTCTGCTTTGTCAACACGCTGCTGAGCTTTGAGTGCAAATGGAGTTGTGATGCTATAGACTACGATCACAAACAAGATTCCAGAACTTGTCACAAGCGTGAGCAGCCAGGAGTACTTGAATGCAATGACGAATGCTGAAACAATAAGAGCTAAGCCCTGAAACAAGGCAGATAGTCGGTCGGAGATGCTAAGCTGGATCGTGTTGGCGGACGAGGTAATGGTATTCGCAACTGTGCCTGTCGAGATCTCATCTAACTTCTGGATCGGCTGTGCGAAGAGAGATCGCATGTATGCCAAACGAAGTGAAGCAGAAATTCGTAGACCAGCCGTCCTGAAGAAGAACCGGGCAATATAGGAGAGGACGAACTTGCCGATGAAGAGGTAGACAATGTATAGAGCATTCTGGGCAACGGACGACTTGAATTGATGTTCAGTAATGCCGCTGCCTGGAATGAAATAACCATTGAAGCTGCCAACAAGATGGCCGAAAACGATGTTCATCAAAGGCAAGGCGACACCGGATGCGGCCGCACAACCGATGGCGACAAGGAGAGCTCCATGCTCGACTTGGGTACCGAAGGACAATATACGCCAGTAATTGCTGAATGGGGGGCTTTTGGTTTTTTTCTTCTTGATTGCATCTGGTGGTGGTGCTTCTGGGTCGTCGACAGCTTTTCCGCCAGCATCAGGGATTATTGCATCCAGGGTAGACAGGTGGTCGTTGGAAGCCATTCTATCGGACCTGCCGTTAATGGCCTACGAGGTAAAGGAGAATACATGTTAAAGTATTGAGTCAATGTTCAAACCTCGCGAGAATTGATAGCTCGTTACATGTGACATAAACTATGGAAGTGAACCGTCGACATGGGTAAATGATGGTTGCCTTGAGATTGGCGGTGGCAGAGCTGCAGGCTAGCAAGGTCAGAAGTTTAAGCGGCTCACAATTACGAATACGATTGCAACTTTCCGCTGGATATCTGCTAGCCGAGAGTGGTCCCCTTTTACAGTAGACTTATGTTCTGGTCTAAATCGGCCACCTTGAGTCGAGACGACATTACCTACGCGTAACCTGTGCTCGCCTGAAACTGTGCCGATAGAGCTGTGGCTGTCGACACGAAAGTGTCACACCGACCATGGACACGGGTTTGTACAGTATGCAGATTCCTTTACCGTGTCCTGTACTGTTGTCGTGTCCAGCGGACTATCGTCGGTACACATGTCTGTTGTCACGAATGGCGATGACTATCCCGTAAGGAGAAGAATAGATGCACAGCAACCGAGTAAGAACTCGCGCTGTAATAGCGATTATTATACTGTGTCCCACCGGAGTGCATGTCAGGCCATTCGATTGATACACAATGATTCCCAGGAGTCCTGGGATCATGTAAGCTTTGATCCGTTTCTCGCGCAGCAATACTGCATATGAGTAGTGAGCTCGTTGCCCATCTAGATGGGAACTAGTTTTCTGGACAAATACACTGTGGCCTCAGGCATCCACAGAACTCAATAAACCTACGATCATCGCTGGCGCCATACAGTTCGCTCCAATCGATACCTCGGCACAAGCTCCGAGATGGCCGGTGAAGCTCGTTGGGTCCTGAGTTTCCGTGGTGCAAACTTATCCATGTCGCGCCGGCAAGCACGCAATGACTATCAAGTACGAAGTACAAGTCGAGAGTTCACGGTGCTATCGAGACCATTGCCTTTTCATGCAGCTCGACTCACCAATTCACCACTACTCTATAACCAGAAGGGAATTTGTGTAGCCCAAAATGACAACGATTCCGCTCTCCAATTCCACAGTGACCAACCCTTCACCAGCTGATGGGGGAACAGCGAGTAGCAGCGTTCCCACGTACACGATCATTCAAGCTGATGGCCTCTACGCAGTAAGTCAGATCCTTGCTTGCTGATCGCGTGGCTCAACACCACCGCGTATTGTGCCAGCATTGACACGTATGGCCAGCAGCGCTAAGCCTCATTCCGTTTGCCTCTTTCATCGAGTTTCCTAACCTGAACAATGCTAGAACGATCTCGTCGAGCAAGACATCTTCACATCCAAGCCAACTCACACATATAAAGTCAACTACCACCAACTCGATCTTTACTCCACAGGCGCGACAACTCCAAAACCATGGTCAACTATTCCGAAAGAACTCCGAGATCAAGTCGACGGCATTCTAACACTGAAGATGTTCTTCAGGGAGGATGATGTAACACTGTTTCCAAATCTGAAAGTGTAAGTCTGCGAGCAAACCCGTGCCACACACAAACCAGCAAGTCTCAACCTTGCGAGCACCAAATCTGACCACAACGAAACAGCATAGTCCGCATGGGCGTAGGCTATGACCGCCTCGACCGTGTCGCGCTCGCCAAACGCAACGTCACAGTCTGCAACGTTCCTGACTACGGCACCGCCGAAATTGCCGACCACGCACTCGCGCTCATCCTCTCCCTCCGCCGTGGCGTGCTTCTCCACCACGAGCGACAGCGCCAGCCCTTCGTAGACCCCTGGATGATCATTGACACACCACTCGTCGCACGTCTCCAGCGCGCCACATTCGGCATCCTCGGCCTCGGACGTATCGGGACCGCCGCGGCACTAAGAGCTAAGGCCTTTGGATGGAACGTGCTGTTCTACGATCCATATGTACCGAACGGATTCGACCGGAGTCTTGGCGTGGAGCGCACCAAGGACATCAAGGAGTTGTTCCGACGGAGCACGACGCTGACTATTCATTGCGCCTGCACCAGGGAGACAAGAGGAATGATAGGCTGGGATCTCGTGTCTCTCATGCCCAGGGGCTCGATACTCGTGAACACGGGGCGAGGAGAGGTTTTGCAGCTCGATGCAGTTCAACAGGGTTTGAAGGAAGGCATTTTGTCAGGCGCGGGATTGGATGTGCTACCTGAAGAACCGATACCGGAGGATAACGTGCATCCACTGATCACAGCGTACAGGGAAAAGGAGGCCTGGTTGCAGGGCCGACTTGTGTTGACTTGTCATTCGGCATTCTACAGTCCGGAGAGCTTCGTTGATATTAGGCTGAAGAGTGCCGAGACAATAAGGGATGTTCTGATTGATGGGGGGAGGAGTAATATTATCACTCCGGATATGCTGTGAGATAATCTGACTGCATGGCTGTTTTGTACATCTGTGTCGTGGCAGAGCAGTGCCCAGCTTCATCATCCTGCAAATGAGGACTGGTAGGATAGACGTATACGTACTTCTTGATAAATAGATTACAGCCACCATCCTCGAACATTTAAATTTGCGAGTTGGCATGGTACCAGAAGAAGACTTGCATAGTCCTTCTCTTCAGCTGCCAACGTCAAAGTTTATGGCCTCCGAGTGCAAGAATCAATGCTGCACTTCCCTCTCCCTGACCACATATGAGATGTTGTGCCCTTTCGACGAGCCGCTTCATCATCAAACATTATTGAATGTGGGTCTCACGAGGGAAAATTGCTAGGGGCATTGCCGTGAATCCAAGATCGATACGTTAGGTATATACATTCCATTCGTTCTGCATAAAAACATTTTCCTTTCGTCCAAATCGTACATCCATAAGCAGGTGACTGGTATCTATCGCCTTCCTCGTACATCTTCGTCAATCATGAAGCGGTGCACCCCATCCACACCTTCCATACAGGCAACGTGATACCGCCTTGTATCGCTCAATCCTTCATACCTGTGCTTCTGCTTCTGCTCGTGTTCCATGCCGAACTCGGAGAACGAGTCTGTGAAACTCCTGTGTCTGTCTCCTCCAGATTTCTCATCCCACGACCTGTCTCTCAAAGCGCCAGCACGTATATTCTTCTCCTCAACAAATCGACTAGCACACAATCGTATGAGAACACTGGCCAGAGTTTCAGGGCAGTCGTATGCTGGCATATCGCGGCAGCGCCATTCATCATACATTACGTACACTTGTACGACAAAGAGAAATAGGAGGAGCGCAAGGCAAATGTATGTGCTTGCTTTGTACATAGGAACTGTTTGTGCTTGAGTCCATGGAATACCAGGCATGAGAACAATTATCATATCCGCGAAGAATGCAGCAAGAGAAAGGGAGGCAAGCATGAAGTTGCCTCTAATGGATGATTTCCAGATTGAGTCGTATTGAGTGCCAGGGATCCCAGTAGTAATTGTATGCGAAGCAGGCTTTGAGGGTGATTTCGACATCAACACATATGGATGCGACAACCGCAGAAGTCGCTCCTTTCTCTTCACGAATGTGCTGATCAGGATGCCATGAACGTTCAGAAGAAACCCTGGTCCGAAATGACCGCTGTTCATGAAATTGTTGAATGGACGGCTATCTGTTCCAGGTATGAGCATATAGGCGAAAATAAGGAAGAAAAGGATCGTGGTAACAGCAATGCTCAAGAAGTCAGGTAGTAGAGGTAGCCGTTTGTTGATGTTGTCTAGACTGATCTCGAGGAGGACGCCGAAGCGCTCAAAAGCAGCTTTGATTGGTGCTTGTCGAGTAAATTCGTGCTGTGGGGGAGTTTCAAGCTTGATGATACCACAATGCTGTTTGCCGTATGCATCGAATATACCGAGCATGTAACGACTTTCTGCTAAGTCAATCACAACTTGCTGCTTCGTTGCATTAGGCGGGAGATCTCGAATTTCTTGGATGAGAGGCTCATGAATGGTCAAGTCGGCAATCGTGGCGATTCGTGTAGGGTCGGAATAGACGCCGCTAATCCTTCGTCTGTTTAGCCAAGTAAGCGAAATGATCATGCTGAAACATGCCACTAGCAAAACTTCGGCTGCACGTATAGCTGGGAGATTGACGATCCATACAGGATTGCACGGCTGTCGATCGGAAACCTCAGTCTTGCAATACGCTGTTGGTACAACTTTAAAGATCCTGCTGGCGAGTGAGACGACAATTGCTGAAAAGAGTTGAACCGTACCAGCTAAGCACATGACCCAATGACCGTCACAGCCAGCCTTGATGAAGCTGAAGGAAAGGCCATAAGAGAGGTAGTCTGCTGTCAAACTTGAAGCAGCCATGGCGCCTCCAGGCTGGGCAAGTTGAAAGAACGGCTCCATCATCTTGAACGAAGAGAACGCAATCAGCCATGCAGATTGAATTCCGATCGCCATTAGTGTCGGTAGATAGATTGCGCAAAAGTAGTCAAATTGTGTCATGGGGTGTGCTTCTGTTGACGAGCTAAGGTTGCCGAATGTGTTGCTTCCCACCGACGATGTACTAGCAGTCGACTTAGGGGTCTGAGTGGAGAATATGGTCGTGGTCGGTAAGCCGTGTTCGTCTGTGTAGACGCTAGATGCGACTATCGCGGTGGCTTGGCTATTTGTGTTACTCAAAGTGACACCACCGAGATCAGCAGCATTTGTTGATAGTGTAGATGTCGTGACGATTCCGTCTGCTCCGAGAAGCACTACCGCTGTCGTGCTACGGACGGCAGATGTTGTGACCAGACTGTTTGTTGCAGTAATAAGCGATCCTCCGGTGCGTGCTTGAGTAGATGGGGAAGTGATAAGTGTATTGCCACTTGAGCCAAGAGTCGAGCCAGATATAACAGAAGTCCCTGTTGGGGGTGCAGTCGATGAGGAAATAGCGAGTGTAGTACGGCTTGAGCCGAGAGCTGAGCCAGATACGACAGAGGGTCCTGTTGCGGCTGAAGTCGATGCGGCTTGCGCAGCAGTCGTCTGTCCTTGACTGTAACTGGTCACGATCTTGCCATCAGACTGGGTCAACGTTGGAGCCTGGCTAGCAGTAGGATTATAGGCTTGTGTAGATGCTACTGCCAGTAGCGATGTCGAACCTCCCCCACCAGGGTAACTTGACGGTGCAGCGGTGGTTCCAGAATTGCGCTGAGAGCTAATTGTGACCTGGTTCGCGGAAGCCGACGAAGAGATCACGCCTTGAGATGTAAGAGTGACCTGTTTACCGATATCTGGCGAACTAAGAGTGACCTGTATGGTGGAGCTCGATCCACTAGGAGTCGTGCCGTGATCACTTGTAGATGTAAGGGTGAGTTGATTGTTGGGGTTGGGCACGAAGCTGCCGCCGCCTGCTGTCGAGGATGTAACGATGATGCTCGGAGACGTCACGCCATCTGACGTTACTGTCAACTCATTCGCTGCGCCAGGTTGTCCGGGTGTAAAAATGCTATAAGTTTCCGAGGTGGGGGAGGCGCTTCCTGTCGATGTTCCAGACGTCTCATGTACGGACTGATCTGTATCTGAGGATGTCTGCGCAGCTTGTGTGGCAGTTGTGCCCTGTGAACTTAGCACTGCTGCTGTTGTCACTTCCGCTGCTGGTTGTCGTTTCCAGATCCACTGTGTGTGTTCGACTGTGATACCTCTTGTGCGAATGCTCGTGACCTGGTGAGCGCTTCCATGAGTCGCAATTGCTAGCTCCAGCAGGACTATACACAAACCAACCGCGCAGAGGAATGCGCACATGACCCATGTCCGGTTCGATAGTGGTCGATAGAACTTATGTCCTGCATGATTGTAATGCGAGATAGATTTGAAAGATGCATCAGTGTCGGTGTGGTAGAGTCGTGACCTGCGGAATTCCTCATCGTCGTCAAGCGGTGCATTCTTCTCATCTCCATAGTCCGATACTGAGTAAGTAGTGATCCGTATGCCACCTTTCTTTTGTATGTTGAGAGCATGTGCTGAAGGAGACATGGCCAGAGCGTGACAGGGTCGGACGGGGCAGCAGCTGGTCACCTCTAAAATTGAACTCCTCAAGGACCATGAAGAGTGATGCAACGAACACTTGGATGATTGTGTGACTGCTGGCTGAGCGATGAAAGCAGACTGCCCGAGGGCGAGGAGTGCCTGCAGTTGTTTTGCAAATAATCCTTCCTGGTTTGTGGCCAGCTGAAACTCGTTGCAACACACATCATGAAAGATTGCCTATGGATTCCTCTGATCGCATTCAATCAATAAAGCAAGGACCGGAGACAGTCTCGACATGCGAAAGGGGCAAGAGAGAGCAGTCTAGAAAACCTTGGGGAGTAATTAGCTCCACGCCACAGTACATTAGAGGCAGCACGACTCTCAATCTCCTTGAAATTGATCGATACATTCTAGATCGTCATTTCAGATACAACTCATCTGATACTTTGGTCGAAGACGAGCAGGTTCGCAGTGTGGCGAAGCTCAGCGAAAGCTCTTGAGATCGAGACGAAAGGCAAAGAATACAAGTACTGTAGCACACGTTGCAAGACGAGCTTCATGTGGATGCGTGCAAATCCCCAAAATAAGCCTCGAGCTAACTATGTACCTTTATCAATGTCACGGGGTTCCTGCATCGCTAGTTCCACCACAGAGAAAATGTGGAAATTGTGGGACGGTCAGAGGGTGAAAGAAATATGGTACATTTGTGAGCCCCTCTCTGTACCTTGGGGGTGGGACGTTTGTGAAGTTGTCGCACATCATATCATTCGTTATTACTGCTGTAGGGCTCTTGCCAAAGGTTGGCAGAATAGCTCCCTGTCCACCCCGAAGCATCGATTTCGTGGCGACCGGCAGGCCATACGAAGCATCATGTTTCGTCGTCGTTCTTAGGATCATCCACTATTGCACTTTTATGTATGCTTCTTCTAGGCCTTCACATCCGCCTTCGAGACGGTTGGTGAAGCATGATCCCAAGCGCTGACTGCATGTGTAATGTGTAGCACCAAGGTTGGGCGCATGAATTCACTCATCAGAACCTTGATAATGTCGGCGCCGTCGCTTTCGAGGCTGTGTTTGCAGCGTGTCAGTTTCTTCTTCAGAATGGCTCTCATACTCTGTGACTTTCGCTGGTGTCACCTTCCCTACAATCTGATATCGAGATCGCACGTCGCGTGACTTTGCCAGATCGTGGCTTTCAGGCTCTGTGAAAACCATGTCCCCGTTCTCGGCCAAAGCCTCCTTGCAAGCTTCTTCCAACAATATCCCCATGGCGATCAGTGCTGTCTCATCAAACGATCGATAGTCGACCCTCTGTCGTGGCTGGTGGTTGATTTCGTAGAAGTCCGCAACGTATGTGTGAAGATCTTTAAGTAAATCGGAATCAGGTAGTCTTTGATTCGACCCAAGATTTTCATCGGCGTTGTAGTAGTTGAATGGAATCATTTCAGGCGCAGTAACTCGTCGTAGTAAAACCTCCTCAGGCTTTGATGCCATGGTAGCAGTTGACCGACGCTGTTCATCGCCCAAGAATCCTCTGATTCCTATTCTTCCTGCGACTGCATCGTATACAGTAGCGAACCTTCTTGCATCCGGATGTTCTGTTTGATTTGGTCTTGACCTATCACCTTCAGCCGCTTGCGGCCGAGATCTGGTGCGATCTGTTCGTATATGCTTGTGCTTCGCAGAATTCGAAGCCATCTTGTGCAAGTGAACAGGTAGAAAGAGTGATTTTCGGGACACGTGGTATTCTCCAGCCGTCATGGATCTCCTTAATGGTTTGCATTGATATATGTTTACTTCAACATTACTTCAGAATTGCTCGCGATATTGTTCAAACAATGCGCTCGAGCATCCTTTTATCGTCAAGCCTTGCTCATCACCAAAACCTACTTCTAAGCATGTCACACATCTTCCGTAAGTCGGCCAATCTCAATGTACGATTTGAACATCCAATTGCAGTCTGAAATGCAGAATGCTAAGGTCAATCTCTGCATTTGCAGCTATTGGTATAAAAATGGGCAAGGAAAGAAAAATGGATCGGAGTTTCGTTTTCCCGCTACCCGGGCCCGTTGGGAGACCTCGAAGGGGTGCTCGAATTTATGCACATCTTCTCCTTGGCTTCTCCTAATACCAGTGGACGCTCAGCTTTCGAGAAAGGACAGAGTCGAAGAAATTGTGGTCCCCAGTACTTGGTAGCATTCAGCATGCATGAATACCCTCTATCTCGGAAGGTATCTCGGTGATCTCACATCACAGGCCCTCCAACGGCTCTATCTGCAGCAACAGCTACAAGGTCTTGAACACACCACATCAATCACCTTCGACTACCGACTCAAGTCGTCTGGTGATGAGGCTGCCTCGGACAATGAGTATGCACTCGCTCACAAAGCCGGCACCAACTGCATAGCAGTCGATCAGTCGACCGGCCGCTTTCTTGTCTCTGGCGGAGCTGATACCGGCATTTCTCTTTGGGATCTAGAATCCGACACAGAACACGACACATCGATCACGAGAAAGCTACATCCACTCGCGACCATATCAAAAGCAACACCCTCGTCTCACAGCCACGGCAGAGGGTCGACTATCGATCGTTTGATGAGACAGCACTGATCGCCATGGGGATATTGTTGGAAGAAGCTTGCAAGGAGGCTTTGGCC
>Ga0115854_10031_pt1 | contig 28281 bp, 40 predicted proteins | sample InSIn2SAF170_FD_83868 | JGI IMG/M metagenome (GOLD analysis project Ga0115854, IMG submission 83868)
TTGCGCTGAAGCTAGTGACTTGCTCCATGTAACTATTAGCGGACACACCAGCCGTTTTGTAAGCTTCCGAGGCATAATCCTTCACAATATCCGCACTTTTCTTAAATAATGTTTCAATCCCGCCAATTGATTGCTGTAATTTACCCCCCTGCACTAATGCAGTGGATAATGCCGCTACCCCAGCCACACCAGCTGTCTTTAACCCTGCTTTCAAGAACCCTGAAAACTTCGAAGAAAACCCTTGTGCTGCACTCGGCGCTTCAGCTGAAATACCCTTCTCAAGTGCTCCTTTAATCCCCTTCGTTGACGGAATCACTTGCACATACGCTTTCCCTAATTGTGTCGCCACGTTCTTCGTCCTCCTTTCTCAATTCTTCTAACAAACGACTTCTCGCTTGGTCAAAGTCTTCCCTCGAATAAAAAGCATGCTCTTTCTTAGTCGATTGCGTCGGTCTATCCATCAGCGTATCAGTTAACGACACTGGTTCCGTACCTTTTCTATTCGAAAAAGCATAAATCACCGCATTTAACTGATCATAGACACTCGCTAAAATCAACGTATCTAACGTTACCCTTTGATTAGAGAATCTGCGCTTAATCCGCGAATCATCACTTAGCCCATATGCAAAAACAGCCACCTTGAGTAAAGGCAGCTGTTTATAATCGTAAATACCATAAGTTTCTGCAAGATCACACACCAACGCATCTTCATCTAACTGCTTCATCTTCGAGAGAATTAAGATTTTTTTAACGGAGAATCCCGAAAAATTTCTTCCATGACACGAACCGTCTTCTCAACAGGAACATTCCCATTTTTTTCACGACAGAAGTCATACAATCGTTTCTTCTGTTTCTTTCCTAGTAACTTGGAGAGCACTTTAGGCATAAGCGTCATATTCTCATCCGCCTCTGCAACTAGTTCTAACAACTCCATATCATCTAACCGATGCTCATCAATTTCATACGTAAAGCCTGATGGTGTTTTTCCTTTAATCATAATAATTACCCCTGTCCTGATGTTTTAATATATTCATAGTGGGTATTTCCATCGGTGTCCGGCAAGGCTTGAACCGTCGTCTGGTACCCTACCGCCTCATTATCTTTATAGGTAATATCGCCCACTTCTGTGATCACTGCATTTGGAATCACAATCCGCTTAACCGCATTGTTTAAAACTGTCTCAAACACTAACACATGCGGTTTAGCACTAGACGCATTCGCTTTAATCACAATACCCGTTTTAATTGTCCCACTGACATTCTCCGCTCCATAAATTTGTTTTAAGACTTCAATATTAGTGGTCTCAATCAAGGTGAAGCTAAACGTATCCGGTTTATCCGTTTGTGAGACTAACACAACGTCTCCACCCCATGCTTTAATCGTTTCAGACTCGGGAGAGTTGCTGTTAGTCAACCCATCTTCTGAAATATAGCCTAAATTCTTAAATTTTGCATCTAAGTTCGTTGTCGCATCATTTGGTAATGCTGTAGATAACGGTGCCACGAATGCAGCACCGCCCACTTTTGGCTTACCATAAGACACATTATTCACATCTGCCATCTAAATTTCCTCCTCATAATAATAAATATCATATATCGCTTGGTACCGATAATCTTTCATCTCTTCATCTGTAAAATTATAATCACTATTCAACTGAACGCGACTAATATTGGGCAAGATAATCGCTTGTTCCACCGCTTGCTTAACGCGTTGATTTAATCTCGCCGTCTCATACAACGTCGGCCCATAACTCTGAAAAGCGAACGTCGCATCATCTAAGTGATTAATCTTACTACTGCCCAACTTCTCAATCAGCACAAACCGCTCAGGCGCTTGTTTGGGATACGTAAAAAACACAGGAAGCTTTAGCGTTTCTTCTAAAAATGTTTTCAACGTCAGTTCAATCATCCACCACCCGCTCCTCTCGTCGCTTTCAGCAAGGTATTATGCTTCAAGTTGTCTCGCTTAGCTTGATACGTCTCGGCATACACCATCGCATTGACACGATTACGCCCTTTATAAGAATCTTGCTCGTAGCCAGCACCTGCTGTACGTTGGATTTTGGATGCATACTCCACCACCACACCTTCCATCTCTGCTGAACGTAACAGTGACCGCACACCTTCTCTATTTAATTCCACGCTTACTTTACTCATTCAGTCGCTCCACCATCACTTTCTTATTCCATCTAAGCGGGATTAACTCTTCAATCCCTTCCAGTACTTCACCGATTACGCGCCACTGTTTATCAAAGAACTCCACGGTCTGGTCTTCCCACTCATGTCGGTCACCTTTAGGAATAGCTAACTGATAGACCGCCCGCTTCCCCGTTAAATTTAATGCATTCACTCGCTCTTCCGTGGACACCGGAGCAACTAAGACATCGGCGACAGGGATACGTTTTGTTTCATACATCGGCTCACCAAAAGGGTTCATCTCCGTCTGTGTCTTCTGATGCAAATAAACCGTTATACCTTTGATCCGTCTCATAAATCTCCTTCGCCCCCCATCGTTGTCGGCGTAAGCCCAACCGTGCAAGCTCTGTTCGCTTGATGAACAATCCCCCACCCGGCACTAAGAATGTCCCCGAGAAGGAATAACCGAGTGCTGACTCTGAACTTTGTGTCATTGGCTCTTGATCCGTTGCCGTCATGAGCGTACGGGCTACCACATCCACAATCACTGACTTTAACACTTGCTGGTAAGATGGTGTTTCGGCTAATTGATCCAGATCTTTCCCCACACGTTCCGCTTCAACACGTAATGAAGCCTCAACAATCGGAAGCAACTGCTCCGTTCGTTCCATCTCCTCATTGGTTAAACTCCGCCAGATCGCAATCACATCATCCACCGTTGCATAAGTCATGATTACTCATCCTTTGCTTTGGCTTTTGATTTCCGTTTAGGCTTTGACTTCTCCTTAACTTCCTTCCAATCGCCACCAGATAATTGAGAGGCTATCTCTAAGATAGCCCCCGTTTTTTCATTCACATATTTTTTCATGATCGGTCAACTCCTTATTGTTTCACCACACGAACAAAGTTTTTCGGATCTAAGATACCCCAGCCCAAGTAAGCCTCCGCACGAATGTAGACTTGGTTGTACCCTTTCAAGTCTTTACCCGAGTTATCTGGGTCACCATATTTGATAATTTCCATTGGGATGTGTTTCGCATATCCCCATTTGAACATGTTTTGGAAGTCCCCTAAGATCACTTCATGGTTCCCGTGAGCAGATACCGTGTTGTTAATATCTAATTTCACGCCGTTAAGTGAACCCGGATTAGCTCCCCATTTCAGTTCAGGGTACATTTTTTGACCTTTTCCTTCAGCATCCACTGTCACTTTCGCTAACTTGCTAGAGAACGTCGGTGCCATTGCAATCCCGGACACCGCACCTTCTGCACCTTGAACAACTGCCACCGCATCATCGATTTTCTCATCTGGATTATCTCCATCAGCGAATTCAATTGTTTGTGTTACCTTATCCGTAAAGTTATTTTGGCCTATTACATCTGATTTGGTCTTTGTACGTGGGTTAATCCCGTGAAACGCCATCAAGTCAATCCCTTTAGCCACCTTACGGGCAAATCCTTCGTTAAAGGATTTCAACACATCAATCTTAGCTTCTTCTGAGGCATAAATAAACTCATCTGACACACGTGCCCCATACTCCACTTTAATCGGTAGAATGGTTAACGGCTCTAAGCTCATACCCCCATGTGATTTCTTCCCATTCTCTGCCACAACGTCAATCTCAGAATCCAACGTAAACGTAAATTCCTTTTGGCCATTGAACGGAATCGGTTGTGAAGACGATAGCACCGCAAGCGAGCTACGTCCCTTTACTTTATTAATTAAGTCAGTTACTAATTGTGGATCAAATAATGTTCCTCGTGATAATTGGTCTGGCATAATAATTACTCTCCTTCATTGTTTAATTGATTTAGCATATTTTGGTACACGGCATTCTCCCCGTCTGTTTCAGGGGATTCTGTATCTTTCAGCGGGGCAACCGGCTTTTGATTGATATATTCTGCCATTGACTCCGCATCTTGTTTCAACTCTTCTTCGCTATCGCCCATTAAGCGACTGGCGAACGAATACGGAAGATTATGTTCTAGCGCAACTTTAGTGCGCAACTGCTGACGTTCATAGTCAGAGATTTGTGAGGATAAAGACTCGTTTTTCTTTTGAGCTTCAGTAGCACTGTTTTCTGCAGCACTTAACTCTTCTTGCAGTTGATTCACTTGCTTCTCTAACGCCTCTTTCTCTTCCCGTTCTTGCTCTAGTTGCTTCAGTCGTTCTTCCCATTTCTCCTGCTCTCGTTTCAATCGACCTGCAATCGCTTGGTCGAATGCTTCCTGTGTCTCGATTACCTTAAATTCTTTGTCTGACATATTTTTTCTCCCTTTCTCCCAACTTAACCCGGTGGTATCGGTAATTTTTTGCATTAAAAAAGCACCCATTATCGAGTGCTGTTAATACCTAACTTGTTGTCTGCGCGTATGCTTATTCTCACTACATAACCAATGAGCCAGCAACGCACTATCCATGAGTGCTATATCCATATCGTCATACTGTGACTCATAACCAAATCCCCCATTAGAACCAATCGCTCGCTTCTCACAGTTTGTTACCACTTGCGATAGCGAGGCCTGATCCTTATGGCATAAGGTCTCTTGATAAATGGCTTGTTCCCATAAGAAATTGGCCTTAATGACTTCTTTAACAGTCGGTAGTATCGGTTTCTTCAACCGAGCTTGCTTCATCTGCTCAGCAAGCGTATGTTGTCCACTTGCCCCATCCACCGCCACACGAGCAATATCGGCCTGACTGAGAAAATCAATAATCCAATCATTACCATTTCGCAACGTCTGACAGTCAATCGACTCAATGAATATACGGTCACGGGTAGTCTTCACAGCAATACTCATCGCCACATTCTCACCATCTTTCCCGTACTTAATCCCGATATATAACGGACTCTTAAGCTTCGGCAAGCGGTCAACTTCCAACCGTTCCCACTCAACCGCTGAGATAGCAGACTTTTGATTATACTTAATCCATAAACCCAACCGCTGAATGTTAAAGTCAATTTTATCACTACCAATTTCATCATAAATCGATCGCTCAGTAAAGATCGTCCCCAGCGACGGGTTTGTCTGGTACCACAGCGCTTCATCTTTTGGATCTGACTCTTTATCCACCGACCACTCCGCCCACATCGCGTTACGGTTGCCACCCTGTAAGGTCTTTTTACGGTAATTTACAAATACCGTTCCGCTTGATATCGGCGTCGGTGGTGTCCCACAAAAAATTGTCTGTGGATTCTGACTATCCGTAACCACATACTTTAACGCAGACTCTTGATCGTCCGTGTACTCCTGTGCCTCATCAATCACCAGCAAGTCGAAGCCTTCACCAAGTCCACCCGTAGAAGAACGCGTTCTGAATTCCACACGCCCTCCTGTATCCGGCAACTCAATTCGCTCCCGCCCAATCGCTCGGAGTGAATCATACTCCACATCCATCTTATCCAGCATCCGCAACAATCTCTCCCATGCTGCATGAGAAGTCGTTGTTCGGTGTGCTGTGTGAAGCACTTCTTCCCCCGAGAACAAGGCATACAGCTCACGCATCGCCACGACCTCATTCTTCCCGTTACGACGAGGCAATGAATAACCAATCTTCGTATGGGTCCATAAATCATCTTCATTCACAGCCAACATATGACTTAATAGCTTCTCTTGCCACTCCTGTGCCGTTCGTCCAGCTTGCTCATAATACGCAATCGCCTCATCCACCAACGTCACCGTATATGGCAAAATTACCGATTGAGTTGGGTTTTGATTGCCAATTTTCTTTGACATATCATCACCAATCCAATCTTTAATCTCAACAGTTTAATGACTTATTGAGGTCAAAAAAAGCACATAACGCGAGGTTAAGTGCTTTTGTTAATATATAATATCAATATCATATTCTAGTTCTATCGGTGTATCTGTCTCAATAGCTTCCTTGGCCATTTCAGCTAATTCTTCTGAGGTGCTATTTTTAAGTTCCATAGCTGGAAATTGTTCATTTTGATCTTTAAAGTGTTCTTCATACGCTCTAAACCATTCTGCTAATGTTTTGCCGTAGTATTTATGTGTATACATTATTTATCCTCCTAAATCTGTTAACATGCCTTTGAATTTCTCATACGATTTTGGTAAATACTTTTTAAATTTTTCGATTTCGTCGGATTGTCGTACTTCTGCTGAAAACATTTCAGCAAATCCTTCTGACCCTAAACGGGTATTGAGATATTGTTCTTTATCTTCATCACTCCACCTAATCCCGCGTTGTCTTGGTAATTTCCAGTAAGAGTCCTTATGACCCACATCCACACGTAGTTTATTATTAGTCGCTCCACCATACAAGTCACTAATCGCAGCCATCGATTTTTCGTTTTCTTGGGTATCTTTCATCAGTTCTTGCTTCAACAAGGCCCGCTTGACCGCCACTCGTTTATCGGGCTGTGCTTTTATTTGTTCTTGCACTTCTTCATAGATACTCCGACCTAACTCTGACGTATATTTATTAAACCCACGAATATCAAGTTCCTTTGTTTTTAAATGGTCAATCTGGTGACCGAACTCATGAAAGAATGTATTACCAGGAGCTTGATAATCACTTCCTGTAATATCTTTATCAATATCCATAAACACCCGATTTTTACCCGGACTAAAGTGTGCTGTACTTTTTAGTTTCGTATCCTTATCTAACTCCAACTCATTTTGATACTTCCGCCAGACCTTCTGCACATCATCCGGGGCATTGCTAATCATCTCATCATAGAACTGCGCTTGGTCGGCCGTTAACTTATCCCGAATCTTCCGGCCAACCTTCGCTGTTTCTTTCGGTACCTGTTTGGATAGTTCGATCCGTGCTTGCTTCTCCTCATCACTCGGCGAACGGTCTTGTTTGCTCCAGATATTTTTAATCTTCCCATCACCTGGATCATACTCCGTTTTACACGTACAATGATTATGACGCCGGTACACATCACGCGGAGTCGTCTTATAATCATACGTGCCTGCTAACGCCCGACACCACTCACACGCCCCCGGATTCACATGTCGAATAATCTTCGGTCTAAGCCCCGACTTATGATGAAAATCAGCATTTTCTTTAATCGCATCATCCACAATACTCTGCGAATAATTGACAACTGGCGCCTGCAGTAACCATTTAACCGTCTCGTAACCATCCCCCTCCGTCAACCGGTCAATCAATCCGTCAATCCGGTCCGTATCAAGCGATGGACGCCGAGGCCTAATTCGCACCCCCGCTTGATCATTTAACTGTTGCTGGGCAATTTCTGTATACCGAGCAATTAACTGATGATTGTGAATTAATGGCGGTTTAACCACCCGCTCAGCAATATTATAATACATCTGCCCATTCGGTAAGTCCTCTTCAGTAATCTGCGCCTGGAACGCGCCCGCCAAGCTCTCACCCGTCCCTATCGCATAATCATGCGCATCCGCATATGTCGGATAAGCCTTCCCCAGACTATCTTGAACCAGCTTATGCTCATTATACCGCTTTTCAAACGCTTTTTGTACTCTTTTTAACAGATCCGGCGCAACATCCTTAACCATCCACATCACCTATCTCAGGCTTAGCCGTCACATCCCCAATAATTCCTGTTATATCACGAATCGTCTCGCCCGTAATATAACCAGGCAACGCTTGATTAATCTTAATCGCACCATCCCCAATCAGTGACAATGTACTTGCATCTGCCTCGAACACCGGCTCCCACTTCGGCTTCGTTAAGTAGAACTGATGTCTCAAATAAGGATAATTATCACGCAAACACGCCCCTAAATACCCCACATTTAAAAATCCACTTCCGAAATTCCGCTGAGCCTTCTTCGCCATAATTCTTAACGTCTCATGACTTGCTTTAATCGCTTCAGCACTAGACGGATTATCTGACACGAACCCCAAATCATCCAATGTCAGTCCAGTTTCTCCCGCAAACCCAGCAGCTGCAGTTCTCAACTGCTCCGTGAACGGTGACATACTCGACGTCGTGAACTGTCCTAGCTTCGGCACATCCCCATCTTCATCCTTCGTGAACTCCAACAGTGATGTGACTGTCGCTTTCCATTTGTCCATTGGTTCAGAATCCTGACTCGTCCCCACCACATACTTCTGCGGGAACGAATAGAACTCCGCCGTAATATCTGCTCGCTCCAACGTCCGCTTAGCGAACTTCTGATAATACATCGCCGAACGAGTAATCCGTGACCTACCGAACGGACGAACTGCATCAGGACGGTGAATAATCGGCACAAGCAATGGATGAGCCACCTGATGATCATAAACATCAATCACCTTCCCCGCACGATAATAAACCGTCTTTCCTGGTAAGAAATGCGCTTCAAGTTCCGCATGCCCCATCTCATCACGTTTTAGCACCGCATAGCCTTCCTTTAGCAACCCCGTAATCGGATCAATCACCCCCGTTGCATTCGCTCCTTCAATAATCTGTAAGCGCGGAACACCCTCATCCCCCATTGAGATATAAATAAAACAGCACGATGAAATCAATGCTGAGAGAATGGCGCTATCGAAAAATGTATCTGGATTATTCATCTGAAAAATTTGGTTCAAATCAAAGTTATCATTATCAAATTCTCTAAATATCAATCGGTCGGCTAAGCTATCTACCGCTTTTGCACACCAACCAATCGTTGCTTTATACTGTTGGCGCATCCGAGGCGGTATCGTTAGCCCAGGATCTAATTCCTGATGTTTCATGTCATATTGCTTATATCTTAAATTCACTCGATTTTGTCTCGCGTTCAATTTTCGCCGTAAATAGGGTATTCCTCTAATATCGTCCATATAAAAGTCTCCTTTCACGAGAAAAAGTGCACAGTAACGGCGGAACCCCAGAACCGCGGACGCCGGGGGTGGTATCCCCCCCTATGTCCAGAATTGAGAAAATCACGAACGACTAAATTTGTAATTTTTCCAATTTTTGCTCTGTGGCAACACTCGATTACCAAGCACTTTACTTTCTTGTGTTACTTCATGTTTGAATAGTTTATCTGACTTCTGCCTGTTGCACGTATGATGTGCTAGCTGTAGGTTACTGATGTCACTTGGATGTCCACCTTTATTGATTGGAACAATGTGGTCAACAACTCCAGCCATTGGGTTAGGCACCTTCAGACTTAAGTCGACAGGTCGGTGACAAATCCCACACGTTGATTGTGTGCGCATCACCCGCTTGCGATTCCGTTCATAGTTCGCACGATGAGCACCAATTCGGTCGGCACGCATGTCGTCACCTCCTTTACCTAGACTCCTTACTATACAATTATACCACCCTTATTCGGCCAAAAAGTCTCAATATAATGAGACACTACATATCCCATGCTAAATACTTACCCAATTCTAACAGCATATCATTATGATGACGGTGACAAGTCGCCTTACTCATGCTCACTAACTGTGCTATCTTAAACCATCTATATTGCCGTCTATAGCGATATTCTAAAATGACCCTATCTGACCCTTCCAAGTTAGTCAAAAACTTCTCTATGCACTTCATTCTTCGTTCTAGCGTAGCTAGCTTCAGATCCATTACACGTTTAATGACTACTTGTTCTGTCGGACTACCTACTCCACCACTCTCACTCACTCTGTCATTAGCTTCATTCTTGATTTGAGACGGATAAGCGAGCTCCAGCTTGCGTATCTCGATTCTAGTCGCTAACTCACCGCTATAATAATCTTTCAACACTTGCTCTAGCTCACTTCTCACGTCACCACTCCTTAAATTTTACATTGGCCATCCTTACATTCTTTCACGAATATCCCCTCATCATTTACGTGTCCTTGACGTGTCTTAATCTCGTCATATGCTTGCTGTAAGCATTCTTCAATCGTCCATCCACGTTGCAGGCAATAGCCGATTAAAACAACCAAGATATCGCCAATTCCGTCTTTTGCTTCAAAATCATTGTGATTCTGGTGTGCTTCTTGAAATTCATACACTTCTTCTAATAACTTCTTCACTTGTCCATCGCCGTTTCCTTTAGCAATATTACGCTCGTGGAACCACACAATCACATCATCAATTAAATGTCTTATCATAACTTGTTCTCCTTTTAATTTTTGTAGTATATCTTCAAAATCATCTATCTTTTCTTGTTGTTCAGCAAGCGCCTTTTCTATAGCGTTCGCCAAGTCCCATGCCCACTTTTGCCAAGCACGTTCATCTATCACTGGTCATACTCCCTTTCCAGCACAACAATATCTCCTCTGCGTCCAACCACTTCATAGCCACGATCTCTCACAATCTTATCAAAGCCTTCAAATTGACCGATGACTTCCACACGCTCCACTTGCTGATAGAACCGCTTATTTACAAAGGCATCACCCACGCCTATCATCAATAGCACCGCTACAACCGAACAAACATTACTCAATCGCTTATTTCGTTCATGATAGTAATTCACGTAGTAATTCATGCGGTATAGCAAAGACAGCAATACTACAACATAAATCAGTGCAATCGGCATATCTGGTTTCATGAGCACTTCTCTGCTTAATACAATCATCTCGTTAATCGCCATACCCTCCCCTCTCCAATCTTGCTGCATAATCAACTGCCATCTTCCCCAATTCAATTAAATCAAACCGCATCTCTTGCTCCTCTGTTGTTTCCACGACTTCTTCAGCTTCCGCGTACTCAAGAAATACCTGTAAATCTCTCAAATAGTATCCTTCGTCAGCAGATTTAAACTCACTCAGTCGCTTCATCATGTCCCTCCGTATTCTTAAGGTTGATAATTTAACAGCATATCTTTTGATTCCCATGGGCCTTTGTTTCTGTTATAGTTCTCTTCACTAAACCCTTCTACTTCTTTCTGTTTCGCCTTCTCTGCGAATTCACTCAGCGACAATCCAACTAAATCCGCAATATATTTAATCGACCGAATATTGGGTGTGTGCGCTCCCCGCTCCCACTGCATGATAGTCATACTCGCTACATCCGCAACTAACCCCATCTCCATTTTTGACATATCCCGTTCCTTACGAATCTGTTTAAGATAAGGTCCCAAATGGCTAAGGTCAAGTAAGGTCATCGTAAAGAATTCTTCATCGCTCAGACCAGTCAAGAAGGCAATATCTTCCAGCATATATCGGTTTGGTGTATGTCTCCCACGCTCCCAGCTTAGTAAGCTTTTAAAGCTTACATTTAATTCTTCTGCTAGCTTGTCACACGTCATATACACATCTTCACGTGCCTGTCTAATTCGCTTCCCCACATCATCTAGCGGATACTCGATATAAGGAACGGGCTCTCCAAGCAATGTTTTTGTATCCACACCGTAGACTTTCATTAACCGTCTCATTATATCTCTTGAACTATAATAGGTTCCTCGTTTGATCTTGTATGCTACAGATAATGCCACATCAATTTTCTCTGCTAATTCACCCGCATCTTTCGTGCTCAACCACTCTGCTAAATGCTCTACCTCGTGTTCAATTAGTACACTCATACTACATTCTCCCTCTCTATCTCCATCTTCTCGCTGCCTTACGTAATTTCCCTTCCTGACTCAAATGAAAGAGTGCTAATGCTACATCGTCTGGGTCCTCCTGCATCATCTCCGCTATCTCAAATACATTCATCTTCTCAAAGTGGGCTTGTCTGATGCGTTCTAGATCCGTTTTCCTCCAAAGCCACTTCATCTTCTCGCATATAATCACCATATCACTCATAGCCAGCCACTCGCTTCTCTTCGTAGTTTGGTTGAACCTCTGTGACGTGGATGTACCCGTTGCATTGCAATTCCTCGTGCCAAACTGCTTGCCCAACTTTATCTCCACCTAATCGCAAGGCGTATCTTAGTGCGTCTAGATACGTGTTCAACTGGAACTTCCATTCATCTCCAGTCCAGACACGCCACTTTCCATCTGCTTCTTTCTCCACCGCTAACAACGACTTCTCATCAAACCCGAACAGCTCCACATGCTTCATCTCCCTCATCTAAATAATTTAACAATAGCAACACATCCACTTCCGTCGCATTTAATAAACTTCTTGTTTTCTGCTCTTCCGTCTTCCGGTAAAACACATCATAGATCAACCGACCGTGTTTATCTTCGCTATGACGTACGACGTTAGCTTCTGATCCGTTTTTGAACACATAGTAATAGGTTAGGTACCCTAATGTGTCACTCGTGTAATTTAAGGAACTATGGCTTGCTAAACTCATTCTGTTCCCTCCTGTATCCCATTAACCCGTTTATCCGTCGTCTGTTCAAAGGTCAATGTCACTTGATTCTCCATCATCCGACTAGCTATTCGCCCATCAAATGCCTGTGCAATCTCTTTCATGTTTAAATTACTTGTATAAATCGTGCTCTTATTACTTCGTGTGCTGACGATCCCATTCAATACTTTATAGCTCCAATCAGATGCCTGAACGTCTTTCTTCAGTCGGCCCAACTCAGCCCCTAAATCATCTATCACTAACACATCCGCTTCCGCACACCGTTTACGTAAGTCCATTTCTGATAAGGTGTTCGTTGAATGACTCTCATATCCCCACTTCAAGTGTCTGAGCGCCTCATCCATTGAGATGAACAAGCACTTGATATCCTTGTTATGCTCTCTCAGTTTATTTAGAATACTCATCGACAGGTGAGTTTTCCCTGTTCCATTCACTCCGTACATCAACACATTAATTGCATTGCCTTTATAAATATGCCGTGCAATCTTAAGCGCAGCTGCTTTATTTCGCTTCGTCTCATCATCCACCACTCTATAATTTTCAAACGTACACTTTTTAGTTTTCGGTGTTGCATAAATACTGTGTCTCAAATAATTATTGCGGTAAGCAAGTGATCGCTCCGTACGCTCTTTAACCACCTTTTCTTCTTTCTCTCTGGTGATCTCTTTAGCGCATTCCGGACAAAAGGGTGGATAAGGTGATCCTGGCATTTTGATTAAGTGACAATAATGTTTGCTGCATACCTCCTCAGTCTCCGAAGTCAAACTCATCAACTGTTCTAGGATTTGCGAAGTTCCTTGCATACTCATCTCGTTCGTACCACCCTTCTTGTTTTGATTTTTTAGGTGCATCCTGGTTTAAGTACCCCTCAAACTTAGTGCCGAATAGCGTCTCTGGCCTGATATATTTCTGCATCTCACTGTCATCTTTCCATTCAGCCACTTTCTTGTCTATAACGGTTTTGAAATCATCTAAGTTGAATCCCTCGTTCGCCCTTGCTCGAATCAATGATTTTGTTTTTTTCGTTGTTGACTTAAACTGTCTATACGCTTGGTTGTTCAAATAGCTAATCACTTGATCATGCAAAGGTGGGTCGTCGTGTTCGTCAGAACTCGACAATATCTTTCTATTCATACTTGTATTATTAATACTTGTATTATTCTCTTTGACCTTTTTGTCAATAGGGGTTTGATTATATTGTAGGGAGGGTATTGACTTTTTTGTCAACGGTTCAGGGTTTTCGTTTCCCTGCGTCAATACGTCTTGATTATTTTGTAGGGAGGGGTCAATGTAAATTCGTCGACTGATTATCACATTTTTATCATCTCGGATAATCTCTCGCGTCACAAAACCAAACTTTTCCAAATTCGCAATCCAACGACTGACTGTTTCCTTACTTACTCCATACAACTCTGCAAAATATTGATTACTTGCCCAGCAAAACCCCTTGCTATTTGTCAAGGCTGTAAGCTCTCCATATAATAACTTTTCATTTGGGCGCAACTCCTTGTGATAACGCACATCAGCTGGAATGATTGAATAATAATTTGGTGCTTGCTTTTCATCACTCATGCTTTACTCCTCCTTAAAACGGTAAGTCGCTATCGTCAATATCAATCGTGTCATTCTGGAAAGGATCATCTGTGTTTGGTTGCGGATTATGACGGTTAGCTGCTTTATTCTCATCCGTCTTCTTATCATTCGCCCAATCAATCATATCCACCTGATCCGTCACAACCTCCGTCACATAGACACGATTACCATTCTGATCCTCATAATTCCGTGTTTGAATGCGCCCAACTACCCCGAGACGACCACCCTTACTGCCATGATTGGACAAAAACTCCGCCGTCTTGCTCCACGCCTGACACACAATAAAATCGGCATCATATTCACCTTGTTTATTTTTATAATTACGGTTCACTGCCAAGGTAAATCTTGTCACGGCTGTCCCATTATTCGTATATTTCAATTCAATATCTTTCGTCAAACGGCCCACTAATGTTACCTGGTTTAATCCCATCTACTTCACTCCTAATTTGGTTAGATCATCGTTTCCTAAGTTAATTTCTTTCAAATGATGCTTATCTCTAAATTCACTCAATCCGATCTGATGCACCTCTTGATGATGTTTTCTACACAAGCACATAAACTTTGAATTGACATGCTCATGTCCGCTGCGCTTCCTACCCATTCCAACCAAATTAGTTGCATGGTGCAAGTCACTGTGAGGCTTACCACAGACCCAACAAAGCCGCTTCATTGTCAGTGCGTATAACATCTTGCTCTGGTCTGTTGTAAGATAAAACTTTTTCTTCCTGAAGGGAATATCGTTTTGGATCATATACGTAATCATATATTCTAATAACCGACTCGTACATTGCTTACTCACCCCACTACGCTTCAAACTTGGCAACTCTTCTAGCTGTTCATCTATCATAAACTGAACCTTAAACCAGCTCTCCGCCTCCTCTATAGGCACACCCGTATACGCTGAATAATCTCCACACAGCGCATAGAAATGCTTTCGTTGCAAATCTGTCGTTGTCTCCATATTCACCGGTTCGAATACTCCATAAATATGACCCTTCACCGCATATTTTTTTAACTCATCAACATCTATATCATCTTTTAATTTAAGCTCTAGTATCGGATAATTTAATCGTTTGACAACGCCTCTAATTTCCACACGATCACCCTAATCTGTTCATCTTCGACATGATGCATTGTACTTCCTCTGATTTTCTGGTACACTTAACCTACACTGTTTTTCTTAGCGTCTGTTGCAGCAGGCGCTTTTTGTATGAGTTCAGCTATTCTTAGTGCGCTATTCGTAATACCATGTAATTCTTCAAAGTGGATGGTATCGATCAATTGTGATAGAATAAATGTTTTTTCAATAATATTCTCTACTTCATTCTCAATATGCTCTTTCATACATAGCTCCTTATCGCTTCTGCACCTCATGCCCCACCATCCACACCAATAGCATGTAGACTGGGATAAAGATTTCCCCGCCTGGCATCATACTCCCACGTGCTGGGATTTGTGCAATATACGTTAATAACGTTATAATAAGTGTTATTAATCCAACTATGATTTTTACTGCCATTTATATCAACTCCTCTACATAATCACTTCGATACGCCGCACGTAACCGTGGCAACTCATCAGCCAACTTAATACTGCGCGTTCCTGCATCCAATAAATCCTTATTCTCATGATAGAACGCATACGCTAGTAGATTATACTGCCGTGTCTTCTTATCATGCTTAATGTAGGGTGTTAGCGGATAGAACGCCTTTGGATTTGCATCCGCGAACGCCACAAACTCTCGTAAATACTCCCACAAATCCTTATACCCCATCATCCGCTCAACATCTTTCTTAAATCCAAACTTCTGTGTCATCTCATGTACTCTAACCATATCCAACTCTTTCATTACCTTTCACTGTTCCTTTCCTTTTTAGTCTTCATCCACTATTAACTGCTTCAATACATTCAAATCCATCTCCAACGCTACACATACTCGAACTAACTTAGTAGCCCCCATATCTTTGTTCCAGCCGTTCTTTAAATTATATAAGTGGTTCTCCTGCACCCCTGACTGTCTCGCCAGCTCTGGAATCGACCACCCTTTTTCATTCACATACGGCTCAATTAACATCCAAATCATCTCATCCCCCCTTTGTGGATAACTCACACTATGATGTGATATAATAGGTTTAACTTATTTTATTGAAAGTAGTGATAACATGTCTGATACATACCAAGACAAACTATCATCCCATCTCATATCCACGAATGATCTCTCTAAAATAGCCTCAATGGGTCATATACTCAGTCAACAAGTTAAGCCAATAGTAACTTCTCCAGAATATTTATCAGCCATAGCGTCCCTTCAAAAAAACAGTAGCTCTGTCTAATCCATCCCTTCGCACTCTCCAGAAAACAGTTTCTCAACACTTACAACCAAAATATGCATTACCCACATCTCAACTCACGAAGTTCATTAAAGAAAGTTTGGCTATCTCCAAAGCCATTGCTCCAATCAATGAACAACTAAAAATGCTCGACATCCCACAAGTATCTGATTTGATTTCGAGTCAATCCGTGTCCGATAATCATAGCCATGATGAACAACCATTTGAACCAACCCCCTTGAATGTTGAATCGCTTACCAATCAACAACAGTCCATAAGCAATGAACATGAAGACAGTGCGAATGCAGACCCAGATACCCGTGTAATAAAAGAATTCTTTCACTCTAACTTCTCCTTTCTTCTTAATCCTAAATACAACTTACAAAACTGCATTGGCCTCATTTTAGTAGATCTTCTGTCTCCCGCTCTCTCAGCAGTAAGCAACAACCAACTATCCGAACGACAACTAGAATATTTTGTCTATTTTCTATTGCTTATGATTAGTTATATTTATCAAATAAAATCTACTGACGAATCTTAATATCCAGCTCAAACGCTTGAATCTGTTCAGCTGTCTTCAGCAGTTGTTCAGATTCTTTTTTTATTCGCGTCAACAACTCAATATACTCATCAAGATTAGTAATATCTACCCGTTGAATTATGTCAATAAATTCCTTTTCCATCCCCTCACCTCCCTTATCGATAAATAACACCATGATGTGATATAATAGGTTTAACTTATTATTGAAAGGAATATCTTTATGTCTAATAAAACTTGCTTTGTTATTTCTCAAATTGGCCCAAAAGAATCTCCCGAAAGAAGACATGCTGATCAAGTTCTTAAGCATATTATCAAACCAGCTCTAGAACCTGATTTCGATGTTACACGTGCTGACCAAATTTATCACTCAGACAAAATTGACGACAAAATATTTGAGCAACTTCAACAAGCAGATCTTGTTATTGCAGATTTAACTGGAAGTAACCTCAATGTTTTTCTCGAAGTGGGCTATCGTATGGCGCTGGATAAACCAACTATTTATCTCATCCAAGAAGATGGAAAGTCCCTTCCATTTGATATTCAAAGTATTAATATTATTCATTATGATATTAAGAACTCTGAAACAATTCTTGATAATGCATCTGAAACCACAAAAACAATTATAAAAACCGTTAAACAGTTATCGTTTAGTGATAGCTCATTGCCTAAAAAACAAACCAGCAATGATGAACTAAAAACTATTCTTCTTAACTTATCTGACGATATTGAACATATATCCAATCAAATTAGTCAAGAGCCGCCTACACAGAATATGAATGACAAAATGTTCAAACTGATGTGGGAAGACCCGGATAAGCTAGAAAAAATTGCGCATATTATTGAGAAATTTCCCGCTTTAGCTCCTCCACAACAGTAGCCAGACCTTTCACAAAGCCTTGTAGATACGCTAGCTGGGCTTTGTGTTTTTTATTGTCTTCAATCACCTGAGTTATACAGTTATAATTTTCTTTATCAATCAATATACTCTCTTCATAATCAAAATGTTTATCTTTGGACATCCATGACACCCTCTCTGTAATATTATCTGTGCGTTAATTAAAAGCGTTAAAGATTAATTCTACTGTCTTCTTTCTAAATCTGATATAATTAAAATAAAAGAGGTTATTATTATGATTCAATTATTAAATGAATTATCTGGTTTGATTGCTTTATTTGCTCTAGGTATTTCGATTTATAGTGTGTACTACACACATAAACAAAACTTGCGTGACATTATGATTAAAAATGACTATTGGGATCGCTATGATGAATACAATATCCCATTCTTATCCTTTTCTATTTTGAATAACTCTCATTCGGCAGTAACTATTATTGGTATTGAATTAGCCACCAGAAATGAAACCCCTTTATATATCTATCCAAACTACAAACTTCGCAAACGTAGCAACTCAATGGTTCCCCCTAGCTATAATCCTTACTATGAATCACGAATCCTAAAAAGACCGGAAGTTCTCGCACCTGGTCGTGAGGCATCGTTTAACTACTATATGGATAACGTTCCTAGAGAAGTACTTGTCAGAGTGACAACAAAAGAAAAACTATCTTGGCATTCCAACACGAAGTTATTTCGTATTCAGCCGCTTCAAGCGGATTAAAATATGAATATTAAGGGCTAGGTGTATACCCAGCATGATTAAAATTGCTATCTGCATTTTTTGTTCCTTTCTTTTTATAGCGTTAAAGATTAATTGTGGATGCTTTGCTCCTTTATGACTTAACTTGAGAAATTCTCAAGTTATAAAGTAAAAAAAACTATATACCTAGTAACTCTTCGGAGGTTACTTTAAATTCTAGGCATATCCTCACAAGATGCTTTGGTCTGATGGAATAGATATTTTTTTCCCACGACGATACAGTTTGTGGACTTACTCCTATTTTTTCTCCAAATTCCTTTTGAGTCATCTTACCATTTTTAGCTCTTAATTCCACAATTGAAATTTGAGGTTCATATTTCACACCATCAACTTTTGTCATAAACTCACCTCCTTTCTTTTTTTACTTTTAAAACAGCTTCATCAGAATATCAATAACTTTTAGCCCGATTACAACGTATAACAATATTTTGATTGTCTTAATCTTTTTATCCATGATATAATGAGTGTAGCGACAAGTTCACGGGGCTTAGCCCCGTTGTCTTGTGCTTTTGAGGTTACAAAAGTCTGGTGATTAAATCAATTAACTTTTCGATTATCTCTAGTACCGCCAGTACTATGAGTAATTTAGTTAAGTCTGATTTGTCATCAGGCTTTTTCTTTTTACCTTCCTCTTCACTCATTATCTCGCCCCCTTTCTTAACTTTCTAAATATAGTATACTTGATTTTTTCTCAAGTGTCAATAGTTATCTTTACCTTTTTTTAATTTTTCTTGATTTTTTCTCAAGTTTAGTTATAATTAGAGTATAGAAAAGAGGGAGCAAATTGAAAAACAAAGAAATCGGAACACGTTTAAAATCATTGCGAAAAAATAAAGGACTAGAGCAACAAGAAGTAGCAAAATTAATGGGGTATAAATCCGATACAACAATATCCAAATGGGAGAATGGTAAGAACTTACCTAATGGGGGAAAATTAGCTAAACTTGCTTCTATCTTCAATACGTCTACAGATTATATCTTACACGGTGAAGCAATCCAATCATCCAACAGCGAGCCCATCTTAGATATTTACAACGAACTCACCCCACCACGCCAACAAAAAGTCTACCACTACGCCGAGGAACAGTTAGATGAGCAGCGCGTGGAAGAGAGCGGTGTGGTCTATCACATTGACGACTACAAAGCCAAAGTCGAAGAAGACTTATACGGCAAAGCCAGTGCGGGGTCAGGCTATTACGTCTATGATAACCCCGTCGAGACCGTGGAAATCCCCGGGCACATCATACCAGACAAGCCATACGACATCATGCTGGAAGTCGCCGGCGACTCCATGGAGCCACTCTTTCGAGATGGTGAGTACATATTCGTCAAGAAGAGCCCTGACATACGTAGCGGCTCATTCGGTGTGTTCGTCATCAACGGCGAATCTTACGTAAAGAAAGTCTACGTCGACGCCACCAGCATGCGACTTGTTTCTCTAAACAAAGCATATAACGACATCATCGTCACAGAAAATGATGATATCATCACGATCGGGAAGGTAGTGTTGTAGCACTAAAAAACACCCTTATCAGGGTGTGAGCACATAGTTATAGAAAGGAATGTAACATGACAGATTTAACAAAACAATTAGTCGATAAAAGTATTGAAGCATTCATCATGGGACTTGAAATTTATAACAAACCCACAATTAAATATCGCATTGAAGGATTTAGTTTCTTTATCTGTAACGCGTGGGAATTGATGTTAAAAGCGGAGTTGCTTAATCGAGGTGAAACTATCTATTATCCAAACGGCGACACTACCATCTCATTATCAGAAACAGTATCCAAAATTTATACAGATGTCAATCAGCCTTTGAGAAAAAACATTGAGGAAATTATTGCATTAAGAAACACTGCGACTCATTTTATTACCGAAGATGATGAAGTAATGTATGCACCGTTTTTTCAATCAAATGTTCTAAGTTTTAGTGAACAAGTTGAGCGATTTCACAATATCAAAATAATAAATCACATCCCTCAAAACTTTTTAACTCTATCAGTTAGTTTTCATCAATTAACAGACGAAGAAATCAAACGTAAATATAGTTCTGAAACCGCAAAGAATTTTATCTACAGACGAAACAATTTAGAAGAGTTAAAAAATACTACATCATCGAATGATCTTTATATTCCATTAAGAATTGAACTTTACCAAACTAAACAACCAGAAACATCCGATCTTTCTTTCGCAGTAGATAATCAAGCTGAAGATAAAATGGGTATCGTAAAAGTCGAAATCGATCCGAAAAATAAATATAATTTAACAAGAAAAAATGTAATTGCAGGAGTAAACAAACAGTTAAAAGCTAAAAATATTTTGTTCCATTATACTGCTGCAGACGGAAAATCTTATTTCAATAGTTACACATTAAATTTAATTGATAATTACTATAACTTGAGTGGAAAATTAGCTTATCAATTTGGTCATTCAAAAAGATACTCTCAACAATTTGTAGATGAAATTGTCGTCATCATACAAGGAAATCCTGATGTTATCAAGCATATAAAAAACAAAAAAAGATAACCCCAGGGTCATAGGAATTCTCGGCCTAATGCCTTACTCCCATTCGGGAACCCAGAGCTAATCCTTCACGAGTTATCTTTTTTAATCAACTAAAGTATACCACTATTAATATTAAAAATCAAGAAAAAAAAATAATAATGAAAGGAAAATCCCCCATGTGGATAGAAGAACTCAGAAACGGCAAGTATAAATACGTTGAACGTTATGAAGATCCGTTGACTGGTAAGATGCACAAAGTCTCATTGACCAGCACAAAACATAACGCCCGTGTGGAAAAGGAAATGACGAAACGCCTGCTGAAGAAAATTGAACAAAAGAAAACCAGAAACATCATTGAAGACATCACATTTGGTAAATTAGCCACAGAATGGTTAAAGTTATACAAGCAGCGCGTCAAACCTTCAACATATATAACAACCAAGAACACCTTGGCCATACTCACACGTGAATTCGGAGAGTTCAACTTAAATAAATTACGAGCGCCACACATTAATCAGTTCATTTTAACCAGAAGTGAAGAAGGAATTGGTGCAAACACACTTTCGATTTACAAAAGTTTATTTGAACGAATTTTCAAGCACGCCGTCATGTACGGATATCTACAATATAATCCTCTAACGGACAAGCTCCACTTACCAAAAGTCAACAAACCAAAAGACATCACATTCAAATATCTAGAACGTGACGAATTGAAAGGATTAATTGACTTTCTGAATGACAATGACTACGAAGAATACGCTCGATTTACTTTGCTAATGGCAAATCTAGGCACTCGTTTTGGCGAATTAGCATCTGTTAGATTTGAAGATATTGACTTTGAAGAAAATAAAATAAATATTGACCGCACGTTCAGTCGAGTGACGTATGATTATCAGACACCAAAAACAGGCACACGCCAAATCTACTTCCACGATGACATGAAACCTGTTTTAAGACAACAAATCAAATATGCTAAAATGAAGCTCCTTCGTCAAGGTCACGATAAAAATAATACACTGCTATTTAAAAATAACGGAAATACCCCGATAGTTGTCGATAAATACAATAAAAAGCTTAACCAATTCAAAGATGGCCTCACATCACACTGGCTTCGTCATACGTATATATCGCTGATGGTTGAGCAAGGCGTCAATACTCGAATAATCGCCGAACAAGTCGGACATGCTGACACGACTATGATTGATCAGATATATAGTCACTTTACTCAGACCATGAAACAGCAGCAAAAAGAGATGCAAAAACAATTCAAAGTTTTATAACTCTGCCCCTTTTCTGCCCCTTACCACTAAAAAATCATACACAATCCCTATTATATTAGCATTTAAATAGTCTATTGGTGTAATCTTTTTCATTATACCATTTATTTAACATAAATATCAACAAGCCGAGAAGCTCTTAAAATAATAAGAAGCTAACTCTCCTAATGATGAAAGCTAACTTCTTATTTTTGTCAATTATTCAACTAGATAAACTTAGATTGATTTAGTTTTTTTCTTCAATCCATTCATGAGGGAGGTAATAGCTGTCTTTCTCCGTCCCCATACACTGGTTGTTGCTTTTTGTGGATGAACTAAATTCTTGTCTATTTCTGTCGCTTCTGCAAGAATGCCATCAAAAGCATCGATTGTATTTGCTGCTTGCAGTTTTTGGCTGAACGCTTGTTGTTGTGTTGCTGTTAAGTTCGGTAATGCTTGAATTGCTAGTTCACGTTGCGTACGTTCTTGGACAATCAATCGATAGCGTTCTACTTCAGTTAACTGATTGTTCTCTTTAGTAGCTGTTCCTACTTCCATATCCGGTTGTGTATCCTCTGGTTGATAATCAGAGGCTTCTATTATCTCAGATACAAATTTTCCATCTTCAATACGAAGGTTTAGGAGCGTGTAACCTTGCTCATTAGCGAAGTGACGGATACGTTTCTCAGCTTGTTCTAAGGTAGTGAAATAACCCAATGACCCATGATGAGCTAGTCCATCTGCAAAGTTAAATTCAAAGTTAGCTTCGACATCACGTACGGGCTGCTCTTCCGATTGCTCTGGTTCTGGCAATGGTTGACTAAAGTCCGCTTCAATATTTGCCAAGAATACCCCATGGTCGAGGCGGAAGTTCTGCAACGTGTAGCCTAGTTCATTCGCATACTGACGAATGCGACGTTCCGCTTGCTCTAAGTTAGCAAACTCACCCAATGATCCGCGGTGGACTGCACCTTCAGCGTTAGTAAAGGCAAAAGTAGCTTCCACTGCATCAGGTTTAGCTTCCGGAGTCACTTCTGGTTCAGCCGGTTGTTCTGGCTGAGGTGTTTCTTCACTTTCGTCTGGTTGTTGACCCTCTGCTTCAGTTCCAGGTGTTTCTGGTTCTGGCACCAATTCTTCCTCTACTCCTGGTTCTTCAGAAGGTTTATCTGCTTCAGGAGCTGGTTCAGGTGTGATATCTGGTTGCTTGTCGATAATCTTTTCAAAGCTCAAGCTGACTTTGTATTCACCTGGTAAGCCGTTGTCTTGACTCACTAAACGGTAACCTGCTGCTTTGTACAAGCGGTTTAGAGTAGCGACGAAATCAAGGGCTTTATCCCGTGAAGCAAATGTCAATGTTTCAGTAGACAATTCACCATCCAGCGTCAGTTCAAAGACATAATCTCCCGCATATTGCTCTTCTGATTGTGGCGCTTGTTCCTTATCATTATCTGGTTTAGCTTCGGGTTGTGGTGTTTGTTCTTGCGTATTACCTTCATGGTCATTCTCTTTTTTATCAGGGAATTTTGGCTCAATATACTCCGGTTCTTTAACGACTGGTCGGTCTTTAAAGACTGCTTCAACCGTATAACCTTCCGCATCTAAGCTAGAAATAATCGTCTCCCCTGCTTCTCTTAGCTTACTTTCATTGTTAAGTCGGTAGCCAGCAAAAAGTTTCCCTTCTGGAACAACGCCGGTGTAGTCTGGCAAGACAAAATCTTCCCCGGCAACAACATCAAAGTTAAGCTGACTATTATCTTTAAACGCGATAGTTGTCTTCGTTTTCGCTTCATCGGCTAGTTTTGTTAATGTTTCTTTTTCGGCATCGAAGTGGTATTTCTCTACTTTAGTATTGCCGGCATAGTCCTTAGCCACTACGGTCATATCAAATGATCCTTTTTGGTTTGATAAATCAAAGCTATCAATTTTTTGACCATTGACATAGACCTGGTACTCTTGAATTTCACCAGCTTTACCATCATCACGCAAGTCTTGGATGGTGAGATTGAGGTACTTGTCCTCTCCATAGGTTAATGTTACCTGTCCATTTTTCTCCTTCGATAATTCTAGGTTAATCTCTGGTTTTTTATTATCGTAGAAGAATTGGTAGTGAACGCCAACAGCTGCTTTATTCGGATTACCATTCTCACCCGCTTTTAGGAACGGTTTGCCATCAAGATCATAAACAACATCTGGGAAACCATTCGATTTGTAATCTTTTATTCCCCAATCCATTACATCACCGTTAGCCACTTTTAATTCCACGTTGAATGGTCTGGAGTTATCGATGTGTAAATCTCCATAGATGAGGTAATCTTCAATGATTGATTCATTAACTCGTAGTTGCCAGTTAAAGCCACCTTTATCCCCGATTCTACCGCGCAAGTAGAATGGTCCTTTCTTCAAGTATAGCTTATTCGTATGACTTGGGTTGAAGTATCGACGATCAAGTTGTAATTCAACTGGTTTTGTATCAAGGTAGAAGACTTTCCCTTCTTCACTGAGCGCGGCCACATCACCTAGTTCACCTTTATACACCTTGTTATCCTCACCCATTAAAACAAGTTTTTTCAGCGCGTCTGCACTAGTGGTATCGATTAATTGGCCATCTTTATCTATAGCACGTTTTTGATCATCTGTCTTAATCTTGAAGACTTGGTAGCGTAAGATATTAAAGCCTTGTTGAGTCTTGAAACGTATATCATAGCTTGTTCGACCATCTTTGCTCAATCTTGAATCGCCATAAACCCATTTAGAAGTCATATCCACCATGTTCGGCTCTGAGTCTATGATCTTCTTAATATCTTCCTTGCTGTAGGCACCATTCGAATCAATCATATCCGTCTTACCTGGGTTATAGGAGCTTAATTTTAACGCATACCCGTCTCGCACATAGATTTTATCATTTAAAATATAGTAGCCAGGTTGTTTTTCATCTTCGTAGACAGTATTCGTCCCCAACGTAGCATCTTCACGAGTCGGTAATTTACGAAGGTCAGCTTGGCCTAGTTCGATAATATTACCGTATTGTGAAGCGTAAGGATGGACTGTTCTCTCTTCCAGTTTATTTTTCGGCATACGAACTTTAAGCACTTTGCGATTTCCTCGGCCATCTCGAATGGTAATACTCATATCACCCGCATATGGCATACCATTAACGATATCATTAACATTACCGTATAAATCAAAAGTTAACGTTTGGGTTGCCGGATCATATTGACTTACAATTTTATTGGTCAATTGGCCATTCGAAATATAAGCACTAGCATCAGATGTTGCGTTCGTTACTTGTCCCATAATTTCAAAACTACCGCTTGCAGATGGATTAACCACACCGATGAAATCTTTTAAGTTTTCCTTATCTTCTACTTCATATTCTAATTCCGAGCCATCTTCATAGCTAATTGGCTGATAACTATTATCATAGTTATAATCCATAATAACTTTTTTCGTGCCACCATCAACAAAGTCAATAATTTCTTTGTATTTGAGCTTAATTTTTTTCTTCAAGTCTGATGTTTCAAAGTCACGAATTGTCGAGACCTCTTTGTTAATGGTGATTTCTGATTCCCCAGTAGGCTGAGTGATGTCTTCAATGGTTGGGGCTTCTGATGTTATTTCTTTATCAGGTGCTACCGCAGATTCTGCCGGTTTTTTCAAGCCTTCTAGCAGCTTACTTTCATCAATCTCTCCTAATTTAACATACTTAGAACTGTCTACACCAGGATCAACAAGATAATAAGCGACTTTGCCATTCGAATCCGCTTTGTTCGCAAATTTAATTCGGTGAATTTTTGTAAAGTTAGATGCTCCATCCAGCGCAACTACTTCAAGAATTTTACCGCGAAGATCTCCGGCATTTCTAATTTCATAAACGGTATTACCGTCCTCATCAAGCAATCTATTTTTGCCTTCACCCTCTCCGGCATAGACAACATCTAACATTTTTTCAGGGCGGCCGTATTTGTCTACAATTGCAGCCCCCGCATACCAAACTTTATTGTTTACTTTTTCAAATTTATCCGGATGAAGCACTTGATCTCTATAGAAGAGCATGTCGTTTTTGTAAGCTTCTTTAGCTTGGTGGTAGGTATCTTTAACTAATAAACGAATAGCACTTGGATTAGAGAAATCTACCGAAACAATTTCTGGTGGCGTATTATCAATCTTAACTGGAATATATGATTCTTGCCATGGATGATCTTTAGTTAAGCGATATTTGAACTTGAAGTAGTACTGTCCTTCTGCAATAGATTCAAATTGTCCTTGAATCCCTTCAGAAGACGCACTATCAACGGTCGGTTCAATTACTTCTTCCTTACCACGTGGATTATAGATCAGGCCGTCCCATTTTAAGTCTCCCCAAACTTTTAGGCCTGAACTCTTGATTCCATGAGAATCATTTCGCTTAGAGTTCAAAATACCTCGGACAAAATGCTCTTTCGAGAGAACTTTTAAGGTGTTTTGTTTTTGACCATTTTCACCTGTATTATTTACAATAGAGATTTCACCGTTTAATGCAGACCGAAGTACTAATGGAGATGGAGTGACATCTTTTTGTACACTCGCTTCTTGTAGGTTGCCATCTTTATCTAATGGCGTTACATGAATAATTTTTGAGTCACTCTTTGATGGAGCTAGCAGATCAGGATGATTATTGAATGCAAAGATATCCGGATCTTGATCTAATGATGTCTTCTTGCCATCTTTTCTATTTTGAATAACCCCCGTTGGCGTGAACATATCTAAGTCGTGTTCTCCACCTTGTCCTTTATTTAACGTACCCGGAATTTTGGGTTTCCCAGTATCGTCCACTCCTTCCATGCTTTTAGCGCGAGAGCCTTCTTCCCAAGCCCATTTATCTAAGATTGGTTCCTTATTCCAGTCTCCAGCAAATCCCATTAATGGCATCGTAAGTGACGGTTGCGCAGAAGGATTATTTTTGTCTTCAGTTTCTTCAACAGACTCGAAGTTAATAAAGGATTCAACAAATTGATTCTTACCGTGAGCATCTCCTAAGTTAAGAATTCCTTTGAGTTCATAACTAGAATTTGCCTTAATTGTAAAGGTATCTTTTTCGAATTCAATACCTGCATTGTTGACGGCTGTTGGATGAATTTCTGGTACGATCTTCTTGCCGTCTTTTGATTTTTCATCTTGGTACGTTTCATCTAGTTTTAATTTGTTGACAATACCATCTGTTGTTACCGGACTAGCCGATACTTTAAACGTCAAATCACGATTCGACGTATTGTGTAAATTCACTGAGAATAATCGTTTTTTATGTTTAACTTCCTTCAAAGAAATTGAACCATATGAATTCACTAATCCTTTAGAATCAGTATTTTTAAAGGTTGCTAAGACATTATTTTTAAGGGCTTTAGCGACATTAATTAACCCTGCTCCTTGTTGTCTTGGTGAAGCATAATGAATAGCTGACTCGCCCCAAGTAGTTGGGTCCATCATTGGTGTGGCCGTATTTTGGAGGACAATCTTATTTAAGGTCGTAAAGTCAATTTTATCGTCACCCGTTAAATTTTTGAGAACATCTGTTTTTAGTAGTTCTTGTATTTTAGGTTTAATTAAGGCACTAGCTGCTGCCACGACTGGTGCTGCCATTGATGTTCCCGACATATAGCCATAAGTTGACTTGCCATTGATGACATTAAGCGTAGATTTGATATTTTTACCTGGTGCAGAGACATCAGGTTTCAATAATAAGTCTACTCGCGGACCCCAAGATGTTGATCCAGCTGGAACGAGTTGGTTCTTAACAATCGCTTTTTCATCAGAGAAATTAAACGTTAATTCTTCTTCGTCACCCACATTTGGTTTGTTCGCATTAAATGACTCCATATCAATTGGGTAATACTGATCTTCTTTTCCTTTAAAGTCTTTTATATCATTTTTCTTAACATCCATCTTTTTATTAGGGGCAATCATATTCCAGAGTTTAAGCCCCTCTTCTCCTGAGACAGACATCACTTGAGCATCCGTTTTTGAAAAAGTAAACAATAAAGTTTGGTATGCGGGGGCTGCAATTGTAGACAAATACGGCCGCCCTGAAAAAATGTTAGATATTGTCTATGCC